>ERZ1035032.649-NODE-649-length-26194-cov-6.241823_pt1 | contig 26194 bp, 20 predicted proteins | sample MGYA00520693_ERZ1035032 | MGnify/ENA primary metagenome ERZ1035032 (study PRJEB33766, sample SAMN09781740) | gut metagenome | biome: gut microbiome | host: Homo sapiens | place: Madagascar | study: EMG produced TPA metagenomics assembly of the PRJNA485056 data set... | reverse complement strand
CACATACGACGTTTCTCGCCGCTCAGGATGACGAAACGGGGCGATGCCCGAAGGTGTTATTCAAGCTACAAGCTACAAGTCACTAGTCACTAGTCACTCCTAATCCCTGAACCCATCAACCTTTTCTCAGTTTCTTCTGCTTCTCTTCCAGCACGGAAAGGCCTTTTACGACGCCATCGATGATGGCCTCCGGACGTGCGGCGCAGCCGGGGACGTAGACATCGACGGGGATCGCCTTGTCCATGCCGCCAAGCATATTATAGCACTCGCGGAAGATGCCGCCGCTGCAGGCGCAGGTCCCGACGGCGATCACCACCTTCGGCTCCGGCATCTGTTCATAGATCTGGCGGACGACAGGCAGGTTCTGTGCGTTCACGCCGCCGGTGACAAGGAAAATATCGGCGTGCTTCGGGTCGCCGGTATTGACGATGCCGAAGCGCTCCACGTCATAGAGCGGTGTCAGGCACGCAAGCACCTCGATATCACAGCCGTTGCAGGACGATCCGTCATAGTGGATCAGCCAGGGAGATTTCTTTTCAAAGCTCATACATGACCTCCGGAATGGAGTGAATTGGGATGGTGGTGTCGGGTTTAAGGGTTCGGGGTTCAGGGTTCAGAAGGTTCTATAGGTTCTGAGGGTTCAACGGGGAAGGTGCGGCGCGTAAAAATATGGAAGCGCCGCGGAGTATAGATGGTAGCGATGCCCGAAAGTGGCATTTCAGTCACTAGTCACAAGTCAGTCACTTGAGACTCCTAATCCCTAGCTACTAATCCCTAGTCACCAGCTACCCTGAACCATGAACCATGAACCCGACAACCTTTATTTAAAGTACATCAAAAATGCGATATTCAGAAAGCCTGCCATGAGGCCGACGAGCCAGGTGGAGGCGAGCATGCGCTCCCACTTGATGCGGGCGCAGCAGTTGTCGATGAGGATCTCTGCGAAGAAAACGATCTCGCAGATGGCAAGGCCGAGAAGCCATGTCCACCAGGTATCCGATGCGAAGAAGAGGAGCACGAGGCCGAAGAGGAACACATTCTCATACCAGTGCGCGATCTCGACGACGGCCAGGGTACGGCCGGAGATCTCTGTCTTCAGACCGCCGATGAGCTCCTGATGCGCTTCATGCGACATGGAGATATCGAAGGGCGATTTCCTGAATTTAATGAGAAGGATGAAGCAGAGACCGAAGAAGATGCCCGGCATACGCAGGATATTCATATGGGCGCCCGTCAGGATGTCTCCGACGGAGAAGCTGCCGCTGGCGAGGTAAAAGCCGAGCGCCACCATGAGGAGCATCGGTTCATACGCCATGGTCTGCACGAGCTCACGCTCCGCGCCGATCTGGCTGTAGGGGGAGTCGACGGCATACGCCGCGATGATGAGGCAGACACTCGCCATGGTCAGTGTGAATACGACGAGCAGGATATCGCCCTGCGCGAAGAAGATGGTGCCTGTCAGAAGGACGAAAAGAAGGAAGCCGAAGATGTAGAAGCCTTCCGCCTTATTGACGGCGATCGGCTGCTTTCCCCACAGCTTCAGGAAATCATAGAAGGGCTGCAGGAGGGGCGGCCCCTTTCTTCGCTGCATACGGGCGGAGATGATGCGATCGCACCCGGAAAGCAGTCCGCCAAGGATCGGCGCTAAGAGGAGGTACAGGAGACCCCCTGCGATAGGCATCAGGAAGTCAGACATGGAATGCACCTCCTACAGTCAAAGACAGCTCCATCAGGACGCAGGCAAGGGCTGCGGTGTAGCCCAAGAGCTTCATGCGGTCTTCACCGAACCAGCTCTCCAGATACCAGTTCCGCAATGTGACGGGGACGACACGTCCGCCGGCGCCGCGATAGGCATTGTCGCTTCCGAGGTTCTCCCCGGAAAGATTTGTGACGACCTGTTTCTTCTCGCGGCTTTTGCCGAAGCGCAGCGGCAGGACGACCAAGAGGAAGACCATGAGCGACATGATCCAGAGATTGCTCTGCGCGATGACCTCTGCCGTCGCATGATAGGTGAGTGCAAGGTAGGGGATGACGCCGTATTCTGAAACGAGCGGGAAGAGCACGCAGACGATGAGCGTCAGTGCTGCCAGCGTTTTGAGCGCCGTCCATTCGACGCCAAGGATCCCTCGCTCGCGGTTTTCATTCGTCGGGACAAAGGTCGTGATCTTGCCGAGCCACTTCGTCCAGTAGAAGAGCGTGGTCGCCGAGCCGTAGACGAGGACGAGGAGAAGCAGCGGCTGTCCTGCATCGACGAAGGCTTTCATAGCGGCCCACTTGGAAATCAGCATGCCGAACGGTGCGAGGAACATCCCGCAGATGCCGATCACCATGCAAAGCGAAAGGCGCGGCATGGAATTGAAGATCCCATCGAAATTCTCCAGATCGCGGCTGCCGAGCTGCTGCTCTGCGGTGCCGACCGTGAGGAAGAGGAGAGACTTGGCGACTGCGTGGAAGATGACGATCATGATCGCCGTCCATGCGGCTTCATAGGAGCCTGTGCCTGCGCAGCAGACGATCAGGCCGAGATTCGAGATCGTGGAGTATGCGAGCACCTTTTTCCCATCGGACTGGGAAATGGCGGCGCAGGAAGCGAAGAAGAAGGTGATCCCGCCCACCAGCATCGCCATGATGCCGACATGGTTGTCCCCCAGGATCGGCGCGAGCTTGATGATGAGGAAGACGCCCGCCTTGACCATGGTCGAAGAGTGCAGGAGCGCCGAGGTCGGCGTCGGTGCCACCATCGCCCCCAGAAGCCATCCGGAGAAGGGCATCATCGCTGATTTTGTGAATCCGCAGAAGACGAGGAGCGCTGCGATAAGCTCGACCGGTTCACGGCTGCGGCCCAGATTCACCAAGAGAGACAGCTCGACCGTGTAGTAGGTTTCCCCCAGCCAGACGATCGCCAGCGCAAAGGCGAGGCCGCCCAGGAGGTTCATCCAGAGCGCCTTGCAGGAGTTATGGATCGCTTCATTCGTCTGCGAGTAGCCGATCAGGAGGAAGGAGCAGAGAGACGTGATCTCCCAGAAGGTGTACATGAAGAGCAGATTGTTCGACATGACGAGACCAAACATCGCCGAAAGGAAGAGGAAGACCACGAAGAAGAAAAAGCCGCGCCGGTCAGGGATCCCCACATGCTTTCGATGGTACTGCGCCATGTAGCCCAAGGAGTACACTGCGATGAGTCCGCCGATGATGCCGGCGATCAGGATCATAATGATGGCAAAGTGATCGATGATGAAATCCCATGATACATAGATGCGATCGCCCATATGCCATTCAAAGGCCGCCACGATCACAAACTGCACAAGGCCCAGAAGCGCGATGCTGTAGCGTTTGAATTTCTTCGCATAGTAGCAGACCGCCAGGATGACAAGGAAATCTGCCGCCAGCATCACCGCTTTCAACAGCTCACTATCCACGCCGATCTTCACCGGCTCATCAAAGCAGGTGATGGCGACGGCAAGTGCGAGCCCCATCATCACCGCTGCCGAGCCTTTCACGAGCAGGGTGCGGAAGGAGGCATCGCGTGTCAAGAGCAGGATCACGGCCGTTGCAAGCGGCAAAAGAACCAGCAAGAGGGGTAGAAGCATAAGATCGACCTCCGAAGTGACCATGAGAAATGAGAGAGTCTCTCAATAAGTGCATGTGATTTATATAGTGTGTATACATATTTTTGTATATTTTCGCTATTGATATATACTTTATACTAAATGAATCAACAATGCAAGCGCAAAATGATTTCAATCGACGCTGGGCAGAACGAAAAGGGCAGCTGCGACAAAATGCAAAAGCAGCTTGTCGTATCTGCCCTCTTTGGGAAGTGACTGGGGACTAGTGACTGGGAATTAGTAGCTAGGGATTAGGGATTAGGGAATCTCGAGTGACTAGTGACTTGTGACTTGTGACTGGGAGTTTTACCCAAACTGAGCAGGCCCCTGGAGAGGGGCCGCGCCAAAGGCGCAGGATGGATGTGCCGCGTAGCGGCACCCTTCTACGTAGCGGAAAGCATGCCATCTGTTCCAGACGTTCTACCGTCTATTCCACATTTCCCGTTTCTCATTCTGCAGAATTCTGCCTCTTCGAGGCAGTCCATCCCCTGCCCTTCGGGCACCCCCTTCTTCAAGGGGGAACGCGTTTTACGTTTATTTCAAAACTCTGCGGCGCTTCTGATTTTTATGCGCCGCACCACCATTTCTCATTTCTCATTTCTAATTCAAAGAGCAGCATGCCCCAAAAACCATTGACTCACTGTTTCCCCAGCACATCCGCCATCACGCGCTTGAGCGCCCTTATATCGAAGGGCTTTGCCACATGGGCATTCATGCCGAGCGCGATGGCCTTCGCCTTGTCTTCGGCGAAAGCATTGGCCGTCATGGCGATGATGGGGATCTTCGAAAGCCTTGGATCCTCCAGATGGCGAATGATGGTGGTCGCCTTGTAGCCATCCATATTCGGCATCTGGATATCCATGAGGATGAGATCATACCAGAGCGGCTCTCGTTTCTCAAGCATCGCCAGACACTCGATGCCATCTCTGGCACGCTCCACAAGAAGCCCCGCCTCCTTTAGAAGCTCTTCTGCGATCTCTGCATTGAGATCATTGTCTTCCGCAAGAAGGATGCGGCGGCCTTGGAGCGTCGTATCCGGCAGGGCGGAGTCTTCTGCAGGGAATGCCTCTTCCGACCCTTTGGCGATGCGGTGCGGGATCCTGACCGTAAAGGTGGTGCCCTTGCCCGGCTCGCTCTCGACCGCAATGGTGCCGCCCATGAGCTCTGTCAGTTTCTTGGCGATGCCCATACCGAGGCCAAAGCCCGGTCGTCGGCTCTCCGTGCTGCTCCTCTCGCGCGTGAAGGCTTCGAAAATGTGCGCGAGGAATTCCTTCGTCATACCGATGCCATTGTCCCGGATGGTCGTCGTGAAGAGCTCGATGCCCTCTTGGGCCGGAGCGGAGCAGATATCGAAAGACACCCTCCCTCCGGGCGGTGTGTACTTGCATGCATTCGAGAGAAGATTCAGCAGGATCTCCTGCAGTTTCACCTTGTCGGCATAGATGAAGCGTTGCGGCGTCCGAAGCGTCCTTGTGAAGGAGATCTGTCTGTCCCTCATCTGATTTTCAAAAAGGCAGCCGACAAACTCATAGAGCTCTTTCATGTCGATGATCGACTCCTCGATACCGCTCTTGCCGCTTTCGATGCGCGCAAGCTCAAGGACATTGTTGATAAGAGAAAGCAGGAATTCACCGGATTTCTCGATCTTTTCTGTATAGTCCAGGATCCTCTCCGGCTTGTCCTTGTACATGCGAAGCAGGTGGGAGAAGCCAAGGATCGCATTCATCGGCGTGCGGATATCATGCGACATATTGAAGAGGAAGGTGGACTTCGCCTTATTGGCGAGTTCGACCTGGCGGAGCGCTTCTTCCAGCTGCTGCTGTTTCTTCCTCTCCTCATGGATGATCTGATCCAGCGCGCGGTGGCCTATGATGACCTCGAAATGATCTTCATCCTGCTGAGAAAGCACCGCCCGCACTTCGAAATACTCATTCCCCGCAGGATTCGGACGCACATGGCAGCGGACGCTGTACATCTTATGCCGGAGAAGCTCCTCCTCGAGGCGAGAGGGTGAGAGGAGGACGGCCATCTCTTCGCGATCCACCTCATGCACCAGATGCTCGCAGGCATAGCGGATCCATTCACTATAGCGATAATGCACATCCTCGAGCTTTCGCCCTATGTGCGTATCCTCCATGCCCCGGATCAGCTCGATGGTATCCTGCCGGAGATCCGTCAGAAAGATCACAGAGAAATCCTGCCCCAGTGCATTCATCACGGCCTGGTTCTGCATCTCCTTCTGCTTAGCGCGGTCGATGGGATTCACCATGTACAGGAGATCTTTCGCGCGCCCCTTCTCATCTCTCGTCTTCACGATGAATCGCGCCTGCCGCCACTCTCCCGTGCGCGCACGATACGTGGTCGTGATGGTGTCTTCCTGCGAAAGGCGCGTGACAAGCGTCCTCGTATCCACAAAATCGCGCATGTGGTCCCAATATTCCTCGGAAACGATATACTGCAGTATATCCTCAAATACCTGCGACGCCGCACACACCTTCCCGCTCGCCTGATACCCTTCACCGACACTAGCGATTCTCTCGCAGGTGTCTTTTTCCAGATCGATGAGGTAGATCACCCAGTAGATCTTGCTGATCGTAGAAATGACTTCATTCGACCGGCGTTCAGATGCGAGCGCCTCCTCAAGGCGTCGCTGGTGTCTTCCTTCTTCCCTGACCAGCTCATCGATCGGCCGCAGCCCGATGACGATCTGAAAGTGAGCCTCATCCTGATGCACGCGGATGGCCTTCAGCTCGAAGTATTCATTCCCCTCGCGGTTCCCTTTGGTACGCGCACGATACGTGAACGTTTCCTTCTCCATCAGATGGCGCATCAGCCCCTCGGAGCCAAGATTCCCATAGAAATCCCCGCAGGACTCTTTCACCAGCAGATGATCACGGAGGTATGCGATGCGTGCACGATAAGAGAATTTTTTATCCGCAGGCAGCGCCTCTTCGATATCCAGACTGTGACTGAAGATCCCCTGCTTCACGACCTCCATCGTATCCGTCTTGAGGTCGGCGAAATAGATCGCCGTGTAGTCCAGGCAGAGCGACTCTAAAATCGCCTTCTCCCGCACCAGATGGCGGACCGTCTGATCTATAGAATCTCCCGGCTCCAGTTCCTCACCGAGTGTCTTTTCGAAATTTTTGATCGATGCGATGCAGTACCCCGGTGTCCCTGCCGGCATGATATGGAGATGGATGTAGCGCTTCGTCCTCCGGGCAAAGGTATCGAAGTCCAGCGTCTTTTCGAGATACGCCGCTTCATAGTAGGGAAGAAGCCACTTGCCCCCGATCTTCGGCAAAAGCTCGATGCCCGAGCTGCCGATCAGCTTTTCAAGAGGGATAGAGAGGTGCCTTGCTTCCGCCTCATTGGCGCAGGCAAAACGCCAGTCCACCGGTTTCCCCGCCTCATCCACCTCGACATGAATGATATAGATGGGTACGGGGCTTTCCCATACCGCCGTCCCCAGCATCTTCAAGTAGGCCTCGTCCTTCATCATTTCCCCCTTATGCCGAACATAAAAAAGCCGCATGCATGAATTTCTTTTTATTATACATGCATGCGGAAGAATTTCAAAGAGAATGGGTTTGAGGTTCAACGGGTTCAGCGGGTTCTAACGGTTCAGCGGGTTCTAAAGGGAAGGTGCCCGAAGGGCGGATAGGGCACAGTCGGCATGAAAGAGAGCGGGAAGGAGTGTCTCAAGTCGACGATTTATGAAAGTACCCTATCCACCGCTCCGCGGTCCCCCTTCCCCGATGGGGAAGGCGAATCAGTATCGGCTTCGCCGCTTTTTTATATGAGGCGATGCACGAAGGCCGGGGAAACGCGGCTCTCTCGTTTCGCCAGCCTTCCCCTCGAGGGGAAGGTACCCGAAGGGCGGATAGGGTACTGGCGGTATGCAAACCATTGCTTGAAATCGGTGCCCGGTTCGCGCAAGTATGCGGGAAACGGCTGCCCGCGAATGACAAAGATTCGAGGGCTTCGCTCGAAATGACGATACGTGAGTCTGAACGAGTCCCCCGAGGCTCCTAATCCCTAGCTACTAATCCCCAGTCCCTAGTCACCAGCCACTAGCCACTAGTCACCCTAAGCTCCCCGCCACATCCTTCCTCTGGATGAGCCAGGCGGGGATCATCGCCGCGAGCGTGCCGATCACGGTCATAAAAGGGATGATAAGGAGTCCTCGCGGATCAGGCGCTGTTTCCATCACGACCGCCGCATGAGACGCGATGAGCTTCGCAGTGAGAACGCCTCCGCCATAGCCGAGAAGCCAGCCGGTGAAGGAAGCGGCGAGAAGGAGTATCGCCGCCTCCGAGAGCAGCAGCCGGCGAATGTCCCCCTTCCCCGCCCCTAGTGCGCGCAGGAGCGCAAGCTCCGAGAGACGGCCGAGCGTGCTCCAGTACATCGCCAAAAGTGTGATGAGGATAGAAACCGCCAGAAGACCAGCGGTCAGGATTTCCCAGAAATCCTTCGTCTGCCCCACCATCGCATAGAGAGAGATGATGGTCTGCGATGGGAAGAGCATCTGCACATCCTTCTGCCGCTGGTACGAAGAAAGAAGCTGCATCGCTTCTTTGTAGCCTTTCGGTACGACGAGGAGCGCCGTCACTTCCTTTTGGGCTTCGGCGGCTACGCCATGCGATTCCCACACATCTCTGATGTCTGTCAGGATCGCCGTGTCATACGGCCCCTTCACCGGAGCAAGGATCCCGACCACCTTCAAGGTATGATGATGCGCTCTTCCTTTCGCGCTTGCTCCATGCACCGAGTGGAAGGTATCCCCTATGCGAAGTCCGGTGAGACGCGCCGTCTCGCTCCCGATGACGACATCCCCTTCCTCCGCAAAGCATCGTCCTTCAGCGATGGAAAGCCATGGGCCCTTCTTCTTATCCGGGCGAAAATCAAAAATATCTGCGTTCGTCCCGGCGATGCGAAAACCCCGGTAATTATCCCCGAAGGCGAGCGGATACACCGCCTCCGTGTGCGGATCGGAAGCGAGCTTCTCCACATCGTCATGGGTGATATTTCCGATCGGCTTGTCCCGAAGGAATACCGTATTCAGCACCAGCTGGTACGAGGAACCCTTCGCTCCGACAAGGATCGGAAACGGAGAGACCGCACGATTGATGCCATCATAGAGCCCGCCCGCCGTCTGCAACAGAAATACAGGCAGCGCACAGGCGAGTGCGATCAGAAAGAGCAGGATCAGCCGTGTGAGCGGACGGCGGATGAATGAAAGAAAAGCCAGATGAAGCATGGGGTTGGTTCTCCTTTGATGGATGTGCAAGAGGCGAAGAGTTTAATGCGTTCTAAGGGTTCAACGGGTTCGAAGGTTCAACAGGGGTGGTGCGCGCAATGTTTTGATAGCAGGGATTGGGGATTAGGAGTGACTGGTGACTAGTGACTGGTAGCTAGGGATTAGGTTGCGATACGAGAAAACCGCTAGATTAAAACCTCCGCGGCGCTTTTGATTTTTTTGCGCCGCACCACCATTTCGCATTTCTCATTTCTAATTTCTCATTCAAACGAGACTTTCAAATGGAATCAAAGAACGATCCGCCCCACGAGCTAACTCGGAACCCTACTTCCCCAGCACCAGTCTGTTTTCAAATCGTTCCTGCACCTTCTCGTCATGCGTGGCGCAGAGGAGCAGGCAGCCGCTCTCGTATTGGTACTGCAGGAGCTTTTCTACGATGAGCTCACTGTTTGCGCGGTCCAGGCTCGCAGTCGGTTCATCCGCCAGAAGGACGGCAGGCTTCCGGAGGATCGCACGAAGGAACGCGACGCGCTGCGCTTCTCCGCCGGAGAGCGCGTCCGCTTTTCTTTGTGCGTACTCAGAAAGCCCGACAGAGGCAAGCAGGCACTCGGCCTCTTCCCGGGTGAGTGTCTTTCCCGCAATCGATGCGGAGAGACGGAGATTCTCGAAGACGGTGAGATAGGGCATGAGCATGGGCTTTTGGAAAATGCAGCCGATCTCTTTCGCACGGAAATCACATTTCTCTTTCTCCGTCATCTTTGCGACGTCCTTCCCATCTACCACGATCTCGCCCGATGTCGGCGTGAGCAGGCCGCTCACCGCATGGAAAAGCGTCGATTTCCCGCTCCCCGAGGGGCCGATCAGCGCCCATGGTGCATTCGTAAGACGTGCATAGGGAAGATCCAGCGCACGGATCCTCCCCGCGCCATCCGGATATTCACAAATAAGGTTTCTGATTTCGATCATGATGGAGCCTTTCAGGAATGAGCAGTCAAGGATCAGGGCGTTTTTTTTGGCGCCTCACCGCCATTCCTCCTTCTGAATCAAAAAAGAGGCCCCGATCTTTCGGTGCCTCTTTATAGGTAAACGAGGTTCCGGCTGGAGAAATCAGCTGTCAATCGATGTGGCTCGAATACGCAGCTGGCTCACGAATCCGGTTTCTTCATCTGTTTCACTCCCGATCTCCAAAGTGCCCGTAACCGTAATGGGAGTATCGTAGGGGAGAGCGGTGATGGAGTCATCTACCTTGACTACGATGATGTTATCGGGCCAGTCTGCATCACTGGAACAGAAAGGGCAGACGGACATCGGGACTTCCGTCAGAACGAAGAAATGTATGGTCGGTGTCAGTGGAGGGGCCATGAAGCCCGAGATCGTCACTTCGCCGCCTTCAAGGCTCATCGTCTTGTCCGAAAAGGTCAATCCCTCTGCGGAGTAGCCGGAGTAGATCTCGTCAAAGGAGTAATCTTCCGCGGCTACAGGCAGGGTAACTGCCCCGGCCAGGGCGAGCGCCATAAAGGAATGTCGGAGTATATGGAAAATGGAGTAGAACAATGGTGTACATCTCCTGAGAAAGGGTTGTGGGGTTCAAGGGTGAACAGGTTCAACGGGTTCTATGGGTTCTATGGGGGTGGTGCGGCGCATAAAATAATGAAGCGCCGCGGAATTTTGATAGTGTTTCGCGCTATCGTCATCCCGAGCGTAGCCGAGGGATCTTTTTTTGCACTGCGGTCAATATCACATAAGCACTGGTACGGAAACGACGCCTTGGTGCTACGTATTTCTGCTTTCACACATCCTTCGTTTAGCGGTCTGCAAGAAAGATTTCTCGCTTCGCTCGAAATGACGATACGAGAGTCTGATGTCTCCTAGTCTCCTAGTCTCCTAGTCACTCCTAATCCCCAATCCCTAATCCCTAGCCACTCACACCTGCTTTCAAACTTCGGGTTGGTGAGGCACATTCCGTCTCCCTCCTTCCTCTGGAAGGAGGTGCCCCAAAGGGGCGGAGGTTGGCTTCGCGCTTTGGGTAGGGAGACCAACCCCTTCCCCTTCCAGAGGAAGGGGATAGAGAAATTTCGCACATCAACCTGAACCCATCAACCTATATCTTATTTTGCTTTTTTATTTCCATCGATCCCCAAGGCTCTCATGATACCGAAGAAGACTTCGGTATTATCCATGGTGCCGTGGAAATATTCGGAGCCGGGGCCGCCGGCATTGAGAAGAATGTCGTCAGCGGAATGGCATTCCTGCGGATCAGACTTCGGCGTATTGGCCGGCATGAGCTCTGCCGGATCCCCCAGATGGATGCGAGCCGGATTTGCCTTGGAGGAAGCCGTGGTCACCTGATGGTATTCCACCTTTTCACCGTTCTGCACAGCTTCTTCCTTGGTTTCCTTGGTAGCCAGCGCCGGCGGGGTCGGGGTCTTCATGAAATGATAGTTTTCATAGTATTCCGGATGGTTGGCATACTGGATAGCGAGGGTGACATCCGGATCCGGGTTATCCGGGAAGCCATCTTTATTGGCATCCTTGAAAGTCGGGAAAATGGAATCGGCATACACTCTGACTGCCTGTGTACCCTTCTTGCCATCTCTTTCATGGTAGGTACCGCTGATGGACATGCCGTGTGCATGATCTGCCAAAACGATGATCAGGGTATCATCGCCATGCTCTTTGGCCCAGTTTTCCGCATATTCGATGGATTTATCAAATTCGATGGTATCGTAAGCCGAACGCTGCCAGTCCATGACATGGAGCTGCTTATCGATGGAAGCACCTTCGATCATTGCGAAGAAGCCATTTGGATTCTTGGAGAGGATATCCAGCGTTTTCTTTGTCATGTTCATCAGGTTCGGCTGGTCCGTGAAGCCCTTCAGCACCTTCGGATTCTTCTCCATTTCACGATCGATGTAAACATTCATCGTGCTGGTATGGAAGAGGCCGAGGAGCGGCTTGTCTGTCGGCGCCTTCATGAGGTCGGTAGAGTTATCGACGAAGGTATAGCCCTTGTTTTTGAATTCTTCGATGACATTCACCTGGTCTTTTCTCTTAGAACCGGGTACATCCTTAGGGATGTAGCGAGCCGAGCCGCCGCCCAGGATGACATCTGGTCTATGGTAGTCTTCGAGGTAGTCCTTCGCGAGGAAATCCTGCGCCGCTCTTCTTCTGGTGTGACCGACCATCGCTGCCGGGGTCGCATCGGTGGATTCCGCCTGTGTGACAAGACCGATGGACATGCCGCGGGTACGTTTCAGGATCTCAGAGACATTTTCTACCTTCGGATCATCGAGCGGATCTTTGGTGGAGTCTTCGTAAACGCCCATGGCATTGACGACAGACTTGTGACCTGTTGCATAAGCGGAAGCGGAGTTTGCACTGTCGGTGACGAGGGAGTCATAGCCGGATGTGGTGATGACTGCATTGTGCGCGAGCTTTTCCATCGCGAGCAGGTCATTGTACTTGCCATTCGTCATGCCCTTGGAAAGGATGCGGGCCACTTCACGCGCCTGCAGCGACATGCCGTCGCCGACGAAGAGGATGACATTCTTTGCTTTCTTCTGTGCGACTTCATGCACCACCTGATAGGAAGCAGCTGCCTTGGAAACGCCGAGGCTGTCCTTTGCGGAAGCTGCGACTTCCACCTTGCCCGGCTTCGCAAAGGTCACGTCATCGATACGGAACGAGGTGACGCCATTGCCAAGATCCTTCACTGCCGCTTTCTTGCCGAAGAACTTTTCAGCCGGAACGCCGTTGATCGTCACGTCGACATTCTGAAGTTTTTTCGCATTGGAGACTTCGACATCAAAGTCGAAACGTGCGCCGCTCCAGAATTTTGCGGTATCTACCGGAAGAATGCGAATATCCGATGCCTGTGCCTGAAAGACGCCCCCCAGAATGGCACCGCCGGCCAGAAGACCGAGAACTGCTGCTTTCATGATATGTTTTCTCATTATTTTCTCCTTTAAAATCGCAAAGAGAAAGGATGCCTGCCATTGATGCTTTCCTCGCGCCACTGTCACCGCTTCTCTTGCTGTGTTTATAATCACTGTAAGGCATTACTGCAATAAATATGACAGGCTTCTGTATAGAGGAAGAAAAACTTTCATTAAAAAACGCGGTATTTCCATAGAAAAGTTGAAATACCGCCAAGAATCGTAAAGAAAATGTATGAGAGACAGGGAAAGCGCCTTCTCCCTCCCGCCCTTTTTCCCCATTTAAATACCCGCACCGGATGGCGGCCGGTGCGGGCTGTATTTTTGGAGTCTTCGGAATGGTCTAGTCATAAGACCATAGGACTATGATCCTATGAGAATGCGGAACGGAACAAGCCTATGTTCCTCAGAGATCCACCGTTGACAGCCGGTTTCACTCTGCCGGACCGCAGCCGGCAAGGAGAGATGGGAGCGCAGGATGAAAAATCATGCAGGAACACATAAGGAAAGCACTGACCTCATGCGGAAAAGAAGAGCAAGCCTTGGTAAAAGGCGCACGGAAACGCAGATGCACTATGACTTCTACGGCCCCCGACTCTGGTGCCTTGGGAGTCATGTCACGCTGCGAGGCCGCCCTCGTTCTTTCTTTCCTTTGCGTTCTTCCGCACCGGCTAGACAGATTTACCGGAGAGGACAGACAGAGCATCCCAAAGGCCTTCCCTGTGAAGCACGGGAAAACGCTCCCGGATCCTCCGTCTCACAGTCGAAAAATTTCGGAGACGAAGCTCATGAAAGAGAGTCTGCTCATTTCTCAGGCGATCGCTGCACCCATCCTGCCGATCCACTTTATCGGCGGCAAATGCCCCGGGCTCCTGATCCACACGCAGAGTTCTTTCGGACAGATTTTCTCATCAAACGATCTGACATGTCTACTTGGCTCTATTATACACCATTTTTCACTTGAAAAAGTAAACAATTTGTCTGCTGCAGCAAAAAGCCCCGCGAAGACGCGCTTCACGGGGCTATCGAAAAATTCTTGAAGAGATTATGAAATACATTCAGGGTTGGCCCTTGAGGCGTGTCGCCCTTTGATTACGTGCGAAAGAGGTTCAGCGGGTTCAACAGGTTCAACGGTGGTGGTGCGGCGCATAAAAATATGGAAGCGCCGCGAAGGTTTGAAACTAGCGGTTTTCTCGTATCGCAAACCTAATCCCTAGCTACTCATCCCTAGCTACCAGCCACTAATCCCTAGTCACCAGTCACCAGTCACTAGTCACTAGTCCCCAGCCACTACTCGTTTTGTTCCGCCAGTGCCTTCACGAGATGATATACCTCCGCAAAGGGCAGATGGTTTTTTTCTGCGATGGCCTTCACCGATTCATACTCGGGGTAGAAGCGTCTCTCCCCGGGGAGGGCGACTTCCTTCACCTCCGCGATGCCGAAGGGCGTTTCCACCTGCTTCTGGTTGCGGTGAAGGATGGAGCGCATGACGCTCGGAAATTCGCGGATACCGATGGTCGTCGTTTCTTTGAAGATGATGTCCTCAAGCTCTTCCATCCTGCTCTTCTTGCAGATCACGGTGAGCTCCCACGCGGGACGGTTCTTCTTCATGTAGACCGGGCTGTAATGGACATCGAGCGCACCGGCCTGCATGAGGCGGTCGATGGTATAGCCGAGTGCTTCGCCGGTGCTGTCGTCGATGTCGGTCTCGAGCTTCACGATCTCATCCTTGCCCTCTTCCATGGCATTCCCTTCGATGAGGTATGCGCGAAGGATATTCGTGCGCTCGGTGTAGACTCTCTTGCCTGCACCAAGGCCTGTCGCCACGATGCGGAAGGCCTTCGGCAGCTGGTGCGTCGTGCAGATGGCAGCCGCAATGGCTGCGCCGGTCGGCGTGACGTATTCCCCCTTCGCCTCCATGATGGTGAGCGGCATATCGTAGGCTTCGATGATATTCATGGTCGCCGGGACGGGGACGGGCAGCACGCCGTGCTGGCAGCGAACGGTGCCTCTGCCCTCGGTGAGGCAGGGGATGATGACATCCGTGATCCCCAGGCTGTCAAAGGTGACCGCCGCGGCAATGATGTCAACGATGGAGTCGATGGCGCCAACTTCATGGAAATGCACCTCTTCCAGCGGCATGTGATGGGCGAGAGACTCTGCTTCCGCTACGATGTGGAACATCTTGCCCGCCAGTGCTTTCGCCGAGTCTGTCATGTCTGTCGCGTCGATGATGCCCAGGATCTCTGCCAGATGACGTCCGTGGTGGTGGTGATGCTCATGATCATGGTGATGATGAGGCTCTTCTCCTCCGTGTCCGTGACAATGAGGCGCTTCCTCGTCATGATGGCAGTGGCAATGATGTGCTTCTTCGTCCTCGTGACAGTGGCAGTGGTGTGCTTCCTCGTCCTCGTGACAGTGGCAGTGATGTGCTTCCTCGTCCTCGTGGCAATGGCAGTGATGCGCTTCCTCTTCCTCATGGCAATGGCAGTGATGCGCTTCCTCGTCCTCATGGCAGTGGCAGTGATGTGCTTCCTCGTCCTCATGGCAGTGACAATGATGCTCTTCCTCTTCCTCATGGCAATGGCAGTGATGCGCTTCTTCGTCCTCGTGACAGTGATGCTCTTCCTCCTGCGGGGCGGCAGCGGTCACCGGCGCCGGGCCATAGAGGTAGGCCATATCATGGTCATGATTTTCATGGGCAGCATCCAGAATGACATTGAAATCACAGCACGCAATGCCGGATTTCTTGACGCTGGAGATCTCCACCATGAAACCGTCCGCGGGGATGGAATTCAGCGCGCGTTCCAGTGCCTCCGGGTCTGCACCGAGGTCGATCATCGCTGCAACGAACATATCTCCGCTGATGCCGGAGGAAGTTTCAAGGTATAATGTTTTTCCCATATGGTTTCTCCTTGTTGGTTGTTGATTATTGGTTGGAATCAGGAGTGACTGGTGACTGGATTCTAGTAGCTAGGGACTAGTGGCTAGGGATTAGGAGCTTCGAGTGACTGGTGACTTGAATACGACTTTCGGGCATCGCCCCGTTTCGTCATCCTGAGCGGCGAGAAACGTCGCACTTGAGATAACGAATGCCAGAACAGCTGCGACCTGAGCCCTCGATCTCGGCGAAGCCGCCACCTTCATTCCTCATTCCTAATTATGGCACGTAATCATAACAAGAAATATGGCGATATGGTTACTTTCAAATCCGTCCCATTTCCGCCAATCGGTTGATCTGTGTCGCCACATAGCCGGCGCCGAAGCCATTGTCGATATTGACGGTGACGATGCCGTTCGCGCAGGAATTGATCATCGTCAAGAGCGCCGAAAGGCCGTGGAAGCTGGCGCCATAGCCCACCGACGTCGGCACCGCGATGACGGGATTCTTCACGAGTCCGCCGATGACCGAGGCGAGCGCCCCTTCCATGCCTGCCACCGCGATGACACAGTTCGCGCGGCGCACGATCGCCTCCTTCGAAAGGATGCGGTGGATGCCGCTGACGCCCACATCATAGACACGTTCGACATGCGTCCCGAAGTACTCTGCCGTCTGTGCCGCTTCCTCGGCGACGGAAATATCTGCCGTGCCGCCCGTGCAGATGGCCACGCAGCCGATGTGCTCCTTCTCCTTTTCCAGCTTCAGGATATGCGACACCGGGTCATAGGAGATCTCCGGCAGGAATTCCTTCACGATCTCATACTGGTGGGGAGAGGCGCGGGTGCCGAAGACTTCCCCCTCCACCTCATAGAGCCTTCGGAAGATCTGTCCGATGAATTCGTCAGATTTCCCCTGGCAGTAGATCACTTCTGCAAAGCCGGAACGCTTCTTCCGATCCGTATCGAGCTTGGCAAATCCCATTTCCTCATAGGATCGCTCCGCCGGATTCTCACGGATGAGCGCCTCTGCCGCAGAGAGCGACAGCGCGCCGGACTTCACTTGGGTCAATATCTCTTGAATACTCATATATGTGTCCTTTGGTTGATTTGTTGTTGGTTCAGGGTTCAGGGTTCAAGGTTCAGGGTTCAAGGTTCAGGGTTCAGGGTTAGTCCACGGAGCGTGCTGCCCTTTGATTGCGTTTGAAAGTTTCGCTTGAATGAGAAATTAGAAATGAGAAATGCGAAATGGTAGTGCGGCGCATAAAAATATGGAAGCGCCACGGAGTATAAATAGTGGCGATGCCCAAAAGTAATATTCAAGTCACCAGTCACTAGTTACTTGAGGCTCCTAATCCCTAGTCACTAGCCACCAGTCCCTATTTCCCATCCATCGACCCCGAGCGGAACCCTTCTAGGTCCATGGTCACGTAGCGAAAGCCCAGCGCATGAAAGCGCGCGATGACTGCCTCACGATTTTCCACGAGCTTTGGGAGCTGTGCGGGGAGCACCTCGATGCGGGCGATATCCCCATGGCAGCGCACGCGAAACTGCAAAAATCCCAGATCGAAAAGCAGCTGCTCAGCCGCTTCGACCGCGCGGAGCTTCTCCTCCGTGATCCTCGTGCCATAGGGGAAACGAGTCGCCAGGCACGCAAAGGATGGCTTATTCCATGTAGGAAGTCCTTCCTTCTCCGACAGGATGCGGATCTCCTCCTTCGTGAGCGCCGCCTCCTTCAAAGGGCTCACGACGCCCAGCTCGGCCAGCGCTTTCAGCCCGGGGCGATAACCCTTCGTATCACTGAAATTTGTCCCGTCGATGATATAAGCGATCTGATGCTCCTTCGCCAGCTCGCCCAGAGACGAGAAGAGATAGGTCTTGCACCAGTAGCAGCGATCCTTCGGATTGTCAGCAAAGCCCGGCGCAGCGAACTGGTCCCTTTCCACGATCACCTGCCGGATGCCGCGGGACGTGCAGAAATCCTTCGCCTCTTCGATCTCACGCGCGGGGACAGAATTGAGCTTCATCGTCACCGCGACAGCCTGATCGCCGAGCACCTTAGAGGCTTCATGAAGAAGAAAGGTCGAGTCCACACCGCCGGAAAAAGCGACGGCGGCCGAGCCAAGTGTTTTCAAATGTGCTTCAAGCGTTTTCTGCTTGAGAAGAATGCTCTCATGGACCATTAGAAAGTCTCCTTTGTTAGGGTTAGCCCCGGGGATGTGCTGTCCCTTGATTATTTGTGAAACAGGGGGAATGGGTTCAGAGGGTTCAGAGGGGGTGGTGCAGCGCATAAATCATGATGATACCCGAATGTTGTATTTAGTCACCAGTCACTCGAAGCTCCTAATCCCTAGCCACTAGTCCCTAGCTACTAGAATCCAGTCACCCGAAAATATACTTCTTTCGCGTCTTGAAAAGCAAGACAGAAAGTCCGACGGCCGTGACGAACCAGCTCAGCGGATACACCGTCATAAGGCAGTCAAAGTTGGGGATGGCAGGAAATACGGCCCACATGTACAGGATACGGAATCCGCAGATCCCAACGATCGTGATGAGCGCCGGAGACAGTGAATTGCCAAAGCCGCGGAGATAGGCGGAGATCATTTCGATGGCCAGATTCAAAGGCTCCGCCAGAATGATATAGCCCATGCGGGTGACGCCATAGCTGATGACCATCACATCGCTGGTAAAAAGCGCAAGCAGTGATGGCGAAAAATACAGGATGGGCGCTCCGATGATGACGCAGACGACCAGATTCTGCAAGGTGGTGATGACCCCGACGCGGCGGCAGCGCGCCATGTCGCCGGCCCCGTAGTTCTGCCCGACGAATGTCGTACATGCCTGCCCGAACGCATTGACAAAGATATAGCAAAGAATATCCAGATTAAACGCCGCCGCCGATGCCGCCATGACATCCGCGCCAAGGCTGTTGATCGCCGACTGGATCACGATGTTCGACAGACAGAAGACCGCCGCCTGCACCCCGGCCGGTGTGCCGATGCGAAGGATCTCCCGCAAAATATACAGATCAAAGAACGATGCCCTGCATTCCAGATGGATCACATGCTTGCTGCGAAGCAGGATCGTCACCAGCATGGCAGAAGAAAGAAGCGTCGCACATGTCGTAGAGATCGCCACAGCTGCCACGCCCTGATGAAAAAACGCCACCAGCGTGTAGCTGATGATGACCTTGATGACCCCCGCCGCCGCCAGACAGAAGAGGGGCGTCTTCGTATCTCCCTGACTTCGGAAGATGGCAGACGCAAAATTATAGACCAGGATCCCCGGCAGAGCCAAGAAAAAAATGCGCAGATACTCTGCGGAGAGCGGCATGAGCGCCTCCGGCACCTGAAGCAGCGAGAGCAGCGGCTCCGCGACAGCTTCGCTCAGACAAGTCATCACGATCCCTGCGGCAAGCGCAAAGACAAGCGTCGAAAAGACCGCCCGATGGACTCCCTCTCGATCTCCCTTCCCTGTCATTTGGGAGATCACGACATTCGCCCCGATCGAAATACCGATGAAAAATGTCACGATGAGGCTGATGATGGGCGTATTGCTCCCGACAGCCGCCATCGCTTCCTTCCCGACAAACTGCCCCATGATGATGGTGTCGATGGTATTGAACACCTGCTGCAGCATGCCCGTCAGTGCCAGGAGCAGCGCAAAACGGATCGTTTTCCTTCCGATCGGTCCATGCGTCATATCTATTTTTTTCATATATACCTCTTACCCGGCAGACAAAGGGCAGCGATCGGGGGAAAAAAGGAAATCATCTCTGCGCCCCGAAGCCGCCGGATGGCCTGCTACATATATTCCTTATTATATCATTCCTGACAACCTGCCCCGCAAGTGCGCTGCCTCTTGCCAAGACCGGCCATTGGCTCTATTATATAGAGGAACCGTCATTTATGCACATGCCTTCTGGCTATCGGAAGGCATGCCTAAATAGTGACTAGTGACCGGGGACTGGATTCTAGTAGCTAGGGACTAGTGGCTAGGGATTAGGAGTGGCTGGTGACTAGTGGCTTGGAGACATCCGACTCCCGTATCGTCATTTCGAGCGAAGCCCTCAAATCTTTGTCATTCGCATTCAAGTGGTCGATGTCAGGAACCCCCAAACGGGAAGCCTGTTATCTCAATAACCTTCGGGCATCGCCCCTTATATATTTGCGGCGAAGCCGCCACCTTCATTCCTCATTCCTAATTCCTAATTCGAGCAAAGATTTCATCCCCCATCAAGGATCGGCACGCCCTCGGGGCTAACCCTGAACCCTTGTCCCTTTATTGATTTCCTCTAAGGAGGCATCGCTTATGGATCTATTCGGACACGAAGACCCAGAAGAATATATCGTCCGCCGCAGGCAGGAGATGGCGCGTCCCACCGGCTTTGCCACGCACGAAGCGCTGAAGGAAGCCATCACCTCCTGCAGCCGCTGCCCGCTTCGCCGCGAAGGCGGTCTTGGCCCCGTGCTCTCCACCGGCCCTGCGGATGCCCCGCTCATGATCGTCGGCGAAGGCCCCGGGGGTGTCGAGGATGACTACGGCGGCCCTCTGATCGGCCCCTCCGGGCAGCTGCTGGACAAGGCGCTCGCCTCCGTCGGCATCACCCGCGACCATGTCTACGTGACAAACATCGTAAAATGCCGTCCGCGCGGCAACCGCACCCCTACCATGGACGAAGGGCATTTCTGCGGAAGCATCTGGCTTTTGCAAGAGATCGCACTCGCACGCCCTGCCGTCATCATCGGTCTTGGCAAAGTCGCACTCCGCTTCTTCCTTGGCCGCGAAGCCGGCATCATCCGCTCCCGCGGTCACTGGATCGATTTCCATGGCATCCCCGTCATGCCGACCTTCCATCCCGCTTACCTTCTCCGCCAGAGCGGCCGCGCACTGGTCGATGCGAAATGGCAGGTCTACTACGACCTCAAAGCCGCCAAGGAACGCGCCGCCACCCTCCGTCCTGACTGGGTATGGCAAAGCGACACCCCGCCAAACCTTTTGGACGAGCTTGCCGCGGAGCGCGCGAAACGGCACTCCCAGGGGTGATGTCCTCACCGATTCCCATAGCTTCTGTAAGAAAGGACCCTTATGCATACACTCTTGACCATTCTCATCGGCCTTGCCATCGCCGGCTGGTTCCTCTACTGCCTCTACCGCATGCTGCGCGGCGCGCGCGGCAGAGACTGCGCCAGCTGTCACCTCGCCGGCGGCTTCGACTACAAAAGCACCGCGCCAGTCAAGCCTGCTGCCATGAAGCGCAAAGAGATCGTCACTGACACCGGCCATCTCATCATCGTCGACGAAGAAGCGGCGAAGAGACGCCGCGAACGGATCCGGAAGATGATGGAGGGGAAATGACGGGGACTGGTGACTAGGGATTAGGGATTAGGGATTAGGGATTAGGAGTCTCTCGTATCGTCATTTCGAGCGAAGCGAGAAATCTTCCTTGCAGTCCGATAAACGATGCATGTGTGAACGCAGAAATACGGTGCACCAAGACGTCGTTTCCCTGCCAGTGCCTATGTGATACGGACCGCAGTGCAAGAAAGATCCCTCGGCTGCGCTCGGGATGACGATACAGGAAAAGGATACCCCAAAAAGTTTGAAAACAAGGATGAGTGGCTAGTGACTTACATACCACTTTCGGGCATCGCCCTATATATATTTGCGGCGAAGCCACCACCACAACCCTGAACCCTGAACCAAAAAACAGAGCCCCCTTTTGCAAGCAAAAGAGGACTCTGTTTTTTTACAATGTCCGTCCCATATCGACGGCCATCTGCTTATCTCTTTCCGGCGAACGGCCAGCGATGGTGAGATAGCCGCCGATCATCGCGCCATTGAGCCCCGCCGAGAGGGCAAAGGCCTGCATGTCACGGAGCGAATTTTCACGTCCCGCGCATACGCGCATGATGACGTGAGGCAGGATGAAGCGGTACATGGCGAACATCCGAAGAATCTCGATCGGCTTCGGAGGCTTATTCTTGCCAAAGGGCGTTCCCGGGATGGGATTGAAAATATTGAGCGGCACAGAGGTGACGTGATGCTCACGAAGAGCAAAGGCCATGTCTATCCGATCTTCCTCCGTTTCCCCCAGCCCGAAGATGCCGCCGGAGCAGACCTCCAGACCCGCCTGCTGGATGCGGCGGATGTGCGCTTCCTTTTCCTCATACGTGTGTGTGGTGCAGATGGAGGGGAAATGGCGCTTCGCCGTTTCCAGATTGCAGTGAATGCGCTGGCAGCCTGCTGCCTTCAGCGTCTTCAGCTGCTCTTCGGTCAGAAGTCCGAGCGAGCAGCAGACGGAGAGCTTCGTCTCCTCCGTGATCCGCTTCACCGCTTCTACGATGGAAGCAAACTGCACAGGATCGCTCTGCCCACGGCCGGAGGTGACGATGCCGAAGCGTTCTGCGCCATAGGCCTCTGCCTGTTTGGCTTCGCGGAGCAGATCCTCCGGGCTTCTTAGCGGATACTCCTTGACGCCGGTGTGATACCAGCCCGACTGCGCGCAGAACTTGCAATTCTCCGTACAGCGTCCGCTTCTGGCATTCACATCGCTGCAAAAGCGCATCTGATCGCCGCAGAAGGTCTTCCGGATCTTGTCTGCTGCCGCCATAAGGAAGAAAGGCTCCTCCTTCCCGGCCGCAAAGAGCGCCTCTGCCTCCTTCCTGGAGATCTCTCTTCCCGCGAGCACCTGATCCATACACTGAGTGATGGTTGCTATATGTTCATCCATGATTTGCCTCACCATTTTCTTTCAGGAAAACACCGATTCGGTCTAAGGAAACACTGATTAAATCGTTGTCAGATTTCATTCTTGGATTTTTATACAGAGCGAGGAATCATCTGACGCGAATAGCGAGCTATTTAAGGAAGATGATGACGAAGCTATGTATAAAAATCCATGTGAAATCCGACTCTGCGATTTAATCAGCGTTTCCTTAACCCTTGCATGATCCCGCAAAAAGCAGGCGGAAGGAGTGAAGATGACAGCCTTATCCCTCAACGCATGATATCGGCGGTGCGGATCAGCGTCCTCGCTTCCTCTTCTGTGTTCGCTCCGCCATTCAAAACCTTTTCCGTCCACTTCAAGATCTGTTCGCAGCTGCTTTCCATTGTAAAACACTCCTTTTTATAAAATCCTCCGGTCGCATGGCCGGGTCTTGCCTTTGTCATACCTTACGTGTCATACGTAATAGAACTATTCGTGTTTGACAATGGGAATATTTCTATGCATTTGTGCTGGTTATTGTGAAATCGGGACTGGAAATCAGACGTCTGATGTCTGATTTCCAGTCCCGAGTCACTCTCAAAGCTTCGGTGTCGTCATGGAACGTCCGAGATCCTCCGTCATGCGGATATCTTCCTTCGGGTCACGGCCGCCTGTCGTCAGATAGCCGCCCACCATGATGCCGTTCAGCCCGCCTGTCAGTGCATACGCCTGCAGGCTTCGCAGGTTCACCTCACGGCCGCCTGCGGTGCGGATCAGCGCCTTCGGCAGGACGAAACGGAACATCGCAAACGTGCGGAGCACCTCCAGCGGCGGCAGACGCTTATTCGTATAGAAAGGCGTCCCCTTCACCGGATTCAGGATATTCAGCGGTACCGAGTCGATATGCATCTCCTTCAGGTGGAAGGCCATCTCCACCCGCTGATCCAGAGACTCCCCGAGCCCGATGATCCCGCCGGAGCACACGCGGATCCCTGCCGACTGCGCGGTATGGATGATATCCTCCTTATCCTCCATCGTGTGCGTCGAGCAGATCTCCGGGAAATAGGAAGGCGACGTCTCGATATTGCAGTGGATGCGCGTGATGCCCGCCTCTTTCAGCTGGAGTGCCTGCTCCTTGGAGATCAGCCCCAGCGAGCAGCACACCTCGATGCCCACCTGTTCTCTGATCTTCTTCACGATATCAATGATCTCATCGAACTCATTCGGATTATCCTGGTTACGGCCGGAAGTCACCAAAGAGAAACGGACAGCGCCTGCTTCCTTCGCCTTCTTCGCTGCCGCCAGGATCTCCTCCTCCGGCAGAAGGCGATACACCTTCGCGCCGGTGTTATACCAGCCCGACTGCGCGCAGAACTTGCAATTTTCCTGACAATGCCCGCTTCTTGCATTGATGATCGCACAGAAATCCACCGCATTTCCATTGAACTTCTGACGAATCTTATCGGCCATCGCAAGCAGCAGCATGGTATCCTCATCCTTCGTGCGGATGAGACTCTTCGCTTCCTCCTGCGTGATCTCACCCCCATCCATGACCTTCTCCGCCAATCTGATGATCTCTGCACAAGCACTTTCCATGATGATTCTCCCTTTCCTTCATTCCTTCAGGGCACTCGCCCCTTTGAATTGTTACCTTGTAGGTAAGTATAAAATAAACAATCAGATGTGTCAATCAAGAAAATAATCGTAGTTGACAATGAAGAGGGGAATCGGGTTCTATAGGTTCAGAGGGTTCAAAGGGGAAGGAGGCGGCTTCGCCGCTTTTTAGCGGATGCTGTCCTCGTATCGTCAGCCTTCCCCTCGAGGGGAAGGTGCCCCGCAGGGGCGGATAGGGCACCGGCGATAGGAAAGACAAAGACGCTGATGTCTTCCGATCTCCCAGTCCCCAGCCATCCCATACACCACAAAGCCCCTGACCGGAAAATTTCCGATCAGGGGCTTTCTATGCGATCGCATCAGCGTCTCTTAAAAGACATTAGTCGATCGTGATCTGACGCGATGGTTCTGCCTTCTTTTCTTCTTCCTTCGGCAGTGTGATGGTCAGGATGCCATCCTTCAGCGCCGCTTTGATGCCTTCCTCCTTGATGCCTTTCACCGTGAACTGACGGCTGAAGGAGACAGAAGCACGTTCGCGGCGGATGTAGTGATGCTCTGTATCATCGGCATCCTTCTTGTCTTCCTTCTTTGCACCCAGAGACAGGATCCCATTTTCATAAGAAATATGGATCTCTTCCTTCTTGAACCCCGGCATATCGCAAGTGATCTCGTAATGATCCTTCTTATCCTCAATATCGACCTTCGGGACAGCGGTGTAATCCTGATACACCGTCGGCATATCATCATCAAAGAAGTGATCCAGAACCGTATTGCCAAACAGACCATCAAATGGAATCAAACTACGCATATCAAAGACCTCTTTCTTTTTATAATTTTCTTCAGGAGCCCTTTCGGTTCTCCCTTGAACAACTATAGTATAGCACTTTTAGCACTCATGTCAATAGAGTGCTAAATTATTTTTGATTATTTGATTTAAGAGAATGGAAATGCGTGCTTCGATGATCCTTAGCTGGTGCTATCCTCGTATCGTCAGCCTTCCCTGCCCCAAAGGGGCGGATAGGAGAGGGGCGAGAGGAAAGGCAGAAGAAGAAAATGTCTCCCAGTCGCCAGTCAGCTCGACACGTTTGTGACAGTGAGGATGCGTTGTCCCTCATGCTCTTCACTTGTGTACGTGATCCGCACCGTCCGCTTGTACCCGCCCTCCGCATCCGATGCCGTAGAGGTCACTGTCCCCTCCGTGCGGGATGCCGACGTATCCGTCACCGTCACTTTGACCCGCCGTCCATTCACCGAGAGCGTGAAGCTCTGATTTCCCATCGTCCCCGTCTTCAGTCGCCCGAGCGCCACATTCGCTCCGCTCTCTGCCGCATACACCGAAGACAGCCCCTGCTGATAGAGGTACGCCTCCGAGGCCGTGCGGGAGACATAGTAGAGCGCTCCCGCAGACAGCGTCACCAGCATAGAAAAAAGAAGCAGCAGGCACAGCGTCATGGAGCCCTTCCTTCTATTCATAGCGCTGCCCCTTCCTGTAGAAATCGGCATACGAGAGAAGACTCGTCCGGAAATCCATCATTTCCCCCGACGGGCGATGCAGGATCGAGAAGGAGATCACAAGCGATCCCTCCCCGTTCTTGACAAAGAGCGGCCCCTCCTCACAAGTCATTGCGTACTCCTCCTTCCCCGATGTCGTCCCCGTCACCGGCTCCGTCGTCACCCCGTACACATCGAGCTTCAATTTCTCCTGATCCAGAAAGAAACGATACGTCTTCACTTCGCCCGACTGATTATACGCCTCGTAGCTGTAGGTATCGCCGGAGATCGAAGACGCCTCCCCCCTCTTAAGCGTATTGCGGAGCTGCTCGGTCATGAAATCCATGGCATAGAGTCCCTCGCCCGCGATCCGCGAACGCTTCGCCATGAGATCCACCGCGCGCACAGCCTCCGCCGCGAAGGGATAGAGTGCCGCGGAAAGCGATGCGATCAGGAAAAGCGCGATCAGCGCCTCGAGAAGAATATATCCGCGCCTCTTCATGCTCCGCCTCCCTTCGTCGCTCTGACAAGGAAACACCGCGTCTTTCTCTTTTCCCTATTATAACAAAAAGGCGATGTGAAGAAATGAGGATTCATTTCTTCACATCGCCTTTTTACTTTGCTTTCATTTGGTTCAGGGTTCAAGGTTCAAGGTTCAGGGCTCTCGTGGCGGCTTCGCCGCCTTTTTTAGAAGATGGTA
>ERZ1035032.647-NODE-647-length-26288-cov-9.785728_pt1 | contig 26288 bp, 21 predicted proteins | sample MGYA00520693_ERZ1035032 | MGnify/ENA primary metagenome ERZ1035032 (study PRJEB33766, sample SAMN09781740) | gut metagenome | biome: gut microbiome | host: Homo sapiens | place: Madagascar | study: EMG produced TPA metagenomics assembly of the PRJNA485056 data set... | reverse complement strand
CTGGGCCGTTATGGGCTTAGGGCGCTCAGTTTTAATGGCTGGGACGGAGGGATTCGAACCCCCAACAGCCGGCACCAAAAACCGGAGTTCTACCGTTGAACTACGTCCCAATGTGTGGTGTCGCCCAAAAGCAACTCGTCTAGTTTACCTAATCTGCGAGGGCATCGCAAACGCCGTCGAGTAGGCGTACGGCGAGCGTCTGCGCGTCGCTGGCCGTGAAGGTGCCGTTGTAGCGCGTCATGCCCGTGAGCTCAATGCGAATGCGAGCCGGCTTCTGCTGCGCGGCGACATTGGCGGTGCGGATGCGCTGGGCCAGGTTGTGGCACTCGGCGAGGGCAATCGTGGCGCGTGGCGCGGCGTCGGCGGGCAGCTCGTCGCTTGCGATCTCGAGCACCAGGTCAACGTCGGTTGGGACCTCGGAGTCGCAGAGCATCATGCCGCTGTTGTCGGTCGTTGCCGTGGCGATGTTCCACATGCGCGAAGCAATGCTGCGTGCGATGGGGTCCTCACCGATAACGGCGATCTGGAAGCGCTCGAGCACGTTGGCGGCGCGAGCAAAACCGATGCGGGACTCGGCTTCGGTGACCGAGGGCTTGCCCTCCCACACATGGTGCAGGCGGTTGATGTAGGCGTAGGTGTCCTGGAAGGCCATGCCGTCGGCAAACAGGCCGACATTTTCCTGGAACTGCTGCAGGGCGGCCTCGGTATGCGGACCAAAGTAGCCGTCGTCTTCGCCACAGGCAAAGCCCAAAACGTTGAGAGCGCGCTGCAGGGCCTGCACATCGGCGCCATGGAAATTGGGCATGCGCAGATACAGGGTGCGGTCGCCCAGCTTATACGAGGCGTCGACCAGGGCGCTCCAACAGGGGATATCGACGGCATGACCGGCAGCAAGGCCGCTGTCGAGCCTGAAGGTGCTGACGGCCTGCTCGGTGGTGGTGCCAAAGCGCTTGTCGGCAACCTCGGTGTCATCGATTGTATAGCCGAGCTGCAGAAGGCGGGACTGGACGTCCTCGACGGCTGCTCCCTGCATGCCCGTTGTAATAGGTTCCATGAACGAACCCCTTTCGGCGTACCATTCGTACTATTTGAGCGTGTGTCGGATAGACAACGCAAAGGGATGCATAAACATGCACTCAACAGTGTAGCAAGTTGTACCCAAATACGCTGCTGACAGGTTTTATAACCCCCGCTAGTTAAGGCGCTCCACAAAGAAATCTGCCATGGAGAGGAACAGTTCACGTGCATGCGGGTCGAGCGAAACGTCCTCGATGGCTGCTTTGGCCTTGGCGGTCAGGTCGAGCGCATAAGTGTGGGCGTAATCGATAGAGCCGGTCTCCTGGAAGATCTCCACGGCGCGTGCGAGTTGCGCGGGGTCCTCGGTGCCCGAGGAAAGGATCGCTTCAATCTCGTCGTGATAGCGCTCATCAGACAGGGCGTGCACGGCAACGAGCGTGCGCTTACCCTCGGTGATGTCGGTGCGGAAGTCCTTGTTGGCGGCCTCCTTGGTGCCGATCAAGTTGAGCAGGTCGTCTTGAATTTGGAAGGCAAGGCCCGTGTGCAGGCCAAAGGCGCGCAGCGCCTCAATTTGCTCCTCGCTGCCTCCGCCAATGATGGCTCCGGTGGCAAGTGGCGTGGCTCCGCTGTAGTACGCGGTCTTGTGCGTCGCCATGTCCAGATAATCGTCGACCGAGATGTCGAAGCGTGCGTCACGGACCCAGCCCAAGTCGAGCGCCTGGCCCTCGATGGTGCGAACGATCATCTCGGTGAGCTCGTGGAGCACGCGCAGTTTCACGTCGGACTCCAGCGTGGGGTCGTCGAGAACCGTCTTGGTGACCATGGTGAGCGCCAGGTCACCGCAGTTGATGGCAAGACCGGTGCCCTCGGTAAGGTGCATGCAGGGCTTGCCGCGACGAATCTGCCCGTTGTCGGCGATGTCGTCGTGGATGAGTGCGCCCGACTGAAAGTGCTCGATGGCCGCCGCGGCGCTGCGGGCGCTCTCAAAGCTGCCGCCTACCGCGGTGGCGGCGAGCATGCAGATGAGCGGGCGGTGGCGCTTGCCGGCGTTGGCCGTAAAAGCCGAGAGCGGCGCGTACAGGTAGCGCTCGATATCGGCAGAGGTCGCCTGTCCGTCAAAGAACATGGCCAGATAGTCGTTGATCTGGTCAAAGTGCTGGGCTAAAAAGCTGGTAAACGGACTGGACACGGGTTCTCGCATTCTTTCTAAAGGTTGCATCGATGTAGTGTGCAGGCAACATATTGCCACATTGTGCCTGCCTGTGTGGCAGGTTTGGGGATTTAAGGCAACGGCGCATGTCGGACGAGTTTCGTAGTTAGACCAGTCCAAAGTGCTCAAGCGCCTTGACGACGCCATCTTTGTCGACCGAGTCGGTGATGTAGTCGGCGCGCTTTTTGAGATAGTCCGGCGCATTGCCCATGGCGATACCGACATCGACGGCGTTCATCAGCGAGATGTCATTGCTGGCATCACCGATGCCATACACCATTCCATGGTTGGGGTCGAGAGCGTCGAGTACGGACTGGATACCCTCGCGCTTGGTGCATTCGCGAGGCGAAATCTCGGTCACTTCGAGCTCGAGCTCGTTAAAGCAGAGCAGCGGCTCAAACGCTTGATCCTGAGCGATGCGGTTGGCAAGCGACGTGGACATTAAGATCTTGTAGGCGCTGTAATGTTGCAGCTGCGTAATTGCATCGCCCACGGTGCGGGCGTATCCGGGGGCGTCGGGCGCATCGGCACTCATGCGAACGACGCCATTGAGTCCCTCAAAACGAATCACTTCGTCCGATTGCTCAAGAATGGGAGCAAGGCGCTGCAGCATGCCGGGCGTCATCGCCAAATCGCGAATCACGTGTCCCTCAAGTTCGACATAGCCACCCGCGAGGCAGACGATGCCGGTCCAGGGCAGCTCGAGCAGCTTTGGATGGATGCAGCTCAGCGTGCGCCCTGTGCAGATAAACGCCATATTGCCCTTGGCGACAAAATCACGGATGGCTTGCGAGACCGCTTCATTGGGATAGGGGGAGAGGTCTCGCTCGCTCTCGGGAAGCTCTTGTGCCACTCGAGGGTCTTGCCAGGCGAGTGTTCCGTCGATATCGAAGAAGCAGATATCGCCGCGCTTATGGGCTGCGCTGGCGGCAGGGGAGGCCGAGGTGGTGGGCACAAATCCCGGCTCGAGGCCCATGATCTGGTCAAAATGCTCTTTAACGCGGGGAACGGAGATGCCGATAATCACCTGGGCGGTCTTGCCCGTAATGATGAGGCCCTTGGCGCCCACCGCGACAAACGACGCATTATCTGCAACGATGGAAGGGTCTGCGACCTCGACGCGCAGGCGCGTGGCGCAGTTGGTTGCGCCCACGATATTGCCAGCGCCACCTAAAAGCTGAATTACCCGCTCAGCGAGGACGTGATCTTGATCGGATTGAATACTGACCTCGCCATTGGGAGATTGCTCTTTGACAAAGCCGCTTCCCGTTAAACGATCGATTGCCGCGCGATTGGAGGCATGATCCTCGCGGCCCGGCGTCTTAAGGTCATAGACCAAGATGAGTGCTCGAAAACTAACAAAAAAGATGAGGCTAAAGGCAAGACCGATACCGAGCGCCAAAAGGTAGGAGCCGGCATGCATTCGCATGAGTGGGATGAAGTTGAAGGCCGTCATTTCCATGAGACCGCCCGAGAAGATGCCGACGATGCCAAAGAAGTTCATGGTCATGGCAAGGCAGGAGGACAGGACGGCGTAGAGCAAAAAGAGTCCGGGATAGGTGAACATAAAGAGAAACTCGAGCGGCTCGGTGACGCCGCAGACCACCGAGGCGACGATGGCGGGCAAAAGGATGACCTTAAGGCCGGCGCGGCGTTCGGGTTTGGCGGTGAAATAGAATGCTGCCGCGATGGCGGGAAGGCCAAAGAGCTTGCCCCAGCCGGTGGCGGTAAAACCTGCCCAGGGCGCAAGTTCATTTAAAGGGCGCGTGCTATGGGAGAGAATGGGGAGCAGGTTGGTCCACGTGGCGTAAATACCGTCGTGAATGACCAGATTGTCGTAATAGATGGGCATATAGAGCAGATGGTGCAGCCCCATGGGCTCGAGCGCTCGCTCCAAAAACACAAAGATGCCCACGCCGAAGGGGCCGACGCCCGCAAGTGCGTGGCGCAGCGTTTCGGTCACAGCGTATGCGAAGGGCACGATGGCGGCCGAGATGGCGGCAAGGGCAAACACGGCAAAAAAGCTGATGAGGTAGACCAGCGAGGAACCCGAGAAGGTGCCGAGCCAATCGGGAACCTTGGCATCGTAGAAGCGGTCATGGATGGCGACGACGGTTGCCGATACCGCCAGCGGGCCGATAATGCCGGTGTCGAGCGTCTTGATGCCGTCGATGACGGTGATACCGCTGGCGGGGGTCAAAGATGATGGGTACTTAAGCCCAAGGTTGTCTCCGCTCAGCTTAATGATCTCGCTCAAAAAGAAGCAATAGGCAAAATAGGCCACGAGTGCCTCGAGGCAGCAGCGTGCCGGTTGTTTTTGGGCAAGACCGATAGGCAGCGCTACGGCAAAAAGGAGCGGGAGACGTTTAAAGACCGTCCACGAGCCGCGCTGGATGATGGTCCAGAAAACGTACCAAGGGGTTCCGTATACGGCGAGGTCACCGACGATGTCTACGGTCGTGGCGAGGGCGGAGATGCCGACCATGAGGCCTGATATAGAAAACAGCATGGCGGGCGCGAACATGGCTCCGCCAAAACGTTGGATTTTCTGCAGCATAATATGCCTTCCGGATGCAACATGCTGTGCGAGCAAGAACGTTTAAACAATGAACTCATTGTAGAGGACTGGCTGCTTGCCGCATTGACGGTTTTGATTCGGTCCGATTTGGGTTTCGGGGGAACCGTCGACGGTAAATAATCCGTACTTTACCGATAATCGGTTTAAACAACTTTAAGAAATGCTATCGTGCCTAGCCATACATATTCATTAGAGGTGAAGTCATGCCAAAAGCGATTTACGAAGGAATCTACCGCGAGATCCGTTCGCGCATCATTAACGGGACCTATGCGTTTCAGGAGATGCTGCCAACCGAAGCCGAGCTGACCGCGGAGTTTGGCTGCACGCGCAATACCGTTCGACGCGCCTTGAGCATGCTGGCCGACCAGATGTTTGTGCAGCCTATACACGGCAAGGGCGTGCGCGTTATTTGGCTTAAGGGCGAAACCGACATGTTGGGCGCACTCGAAGAGGTTGAGTCGTTTGGCGAGTTCGCAAAACGCAACAATGCCGTCGCATCGACCGAGGTCAAGTCTTTTGAACATTTGATTTGCACGGAGCAACTCTCTCGTCGCCTGGGCTTTAAGGTGGGCGAGGAGCTGATTCGCGTCGTGCGTGTCCGAAGCCTCAACGGCAGCGCGCGCCAGGTGGACCATGGCTACTTTTTGGAGTCGATCGCCAAGGGCCTGACGCCCGAGGTCGCCGAGAAGTCCATCTACGACTATCTGGAGCACAAGCGCGGCATCAAAGTGATGGCGAGCCGCCGTACGGTGAGTGTCGAGCTCGCCAACGATGAGGACTGCAGCTACTTGGACCTTGGCAAGTACAACTGTGTCGCCGTCATGGAGAGCCAGTCGTACACTTCGGACGGTATCTTGTTCGAGGTCACGCATGCCCGCACGCATCCTGAGATCTTCCACTACCGCGTCAACTCCAAGCGATAGCCGGCTAGCTCGCAGCCTGACGAGACTCATGCCCTCAAAGCGAAAACGCCCGGTCAAACCGACGATGTATCGGCTTGACCGGGCGTTTTCTCTGCATTCGATAACAAATAATTGTTTATACAAAACTTGTCAAGTATCAAGTTGAAATTACCGTTCACCGAAGTTTTTCTACCGCTCTAGTAATACTTGTTCAAACAACTAGCCAAATAGCGTATTGTACAAATCAGCAAAAGGGGCAAGGTCCCCGAGCCAATCTCCGAAGGCGGCGGCAAAGGGTGCCGCCACGGTGTGAAAGGGTGGATTGTAATGAAGAACGAAATGAGCAGAAGGCAGTTCCTGGGCTTTGCTGGTTCCGCGGCTGCGGTTCTTGGTCTGGGCCTCGTGGGCTGCGGTGGTTCTGCCGGCTCTGGCTCCTCTGCTTCTGGTGACGCTGCCGAGGTCTACTTCCTCCAGTTCAAGCCCGAGGTCGACAAGGAGTGGAAGGAGATCGCCAAGGCGTACAAGAAGGAGAAGGGCGTCGAGGTCAAGATCGTGACCGCCGCCTCCAACACCTACGAGGAGAAGCTCAAGTCCGAGATGTCCAAGAGCTCCGCTCCGACGCTGTTCCAGGTCAACGGCCCCACCGGCCTTAAGAACTGGAAGGACTACTGCGCCGATCTTTCCGACACCAAGCTCCGCGGCGAGCTCATCGACGACTCCCTGGCTCTGCAGTCCGACGGCAAGGATCTGGGTATCGACTGGGTTCAGGAGAGCTACGGCATCATCTACAACAAGGAGCTCCTCGAGAAGGCCGGCTACAAGGCCGAGGACATCAACTCCTTCGACAAGCTGAAGGCTTGCGCCGATGACATCCAGGCCCGCAAGGACGAGCTCGGCGTTGACGGTGCCTTCACTTCCGCCGGCATGGATGACTCCTCCAGCTGGCGCTACACCACCCACCTCGCCAACCTCCCGCTCTACTACGAGTTCGAGAAGGAGCACAACCAGGAGGACGACGAGATCAAGGGCGAGTATCTCGACAACTTTAAGCAGATCTTCGACCTGTACATCACCGACTCCACCTGCGATCCTTCGCAGCTTGCCTCCAAGACCGGTGACGACGCCACCAACGAGTTCGCAACCGGTAAGGCCGTTTTCTACCAGAACGGCTCTTGGGCCTACGCCGACCTCACCAAGGCCGGTATGACCGACGACCAGCTCGGCATGCTGCCGATCTACATCGGCGTCGACGGCGAGGAGAACCAGGGCCTGTGCTCCGGCGGCGAGAACTACTGGTGCGTCAGCTCCCAGGCTTCCGAGGATGCCCAGAAGGCCACCGAGGACTTCATGTATTGGTGCGTCACTTCTGACACCGCCACCAGCATCATCGCTGACAAGATGGGTTTGACCGCCCCGTTCAAGAGCGCTAAGGAGACCACCAACGTCTTCTCTCAGCAGGCCGTTGCTATGGCCAAGGACGGCAAGAAGACCGTCGCTTGGGACTTCGTTTACATCCCCTCTGAGGAGTGGAAGAAGAACCTCAAGCAGGCTCTCATCGCTTATGCTGCCGACAACACCAAGTGGGACGGCGTCAAGAACGCCTTCGTCGATGGCTGGAAGACCGAGAAGGCTGCTTCCGAGTAAGCAGTTGCTGCCCAAGCTATCTGATTAGCGACAGGGGGCGGGCAGACGTAGGTTTGCCCGCCCCCTGCATATTGAAAGGACCCTTCTATGGGCAAAGCACTCAAACGCTGGTGGCCGCTCTTTATGCTGCCCACGTGCCTGGCGTTTATGATCGGGTTCGTGATTCCCTTTATCCAGGGTTTCTATCTCTCGTTCTGCCAGTTTATTACCATCAATAACGCGCACTTTGTCGGTATCGAGAACTACGTGCGCGCACTGACCGACCCGCAGTTCTCCACGTCGTTCTTCTTTACCGTGGCGTTTGCCTTCCTGTCGACGGTGCTTATCAACGTGATCGCGCTGGCCATCGCGCAGGCGCTCACCCGCAAGGCGCTCAAGGGCACCAACATCTTCCGTACGATCTTCTTTATGCCTAACCTGATCGGCGGCATCGTGCTGGGCTACATTTGGCAGATTCTGATCAACTGCCTGCTCTCCAACGTGGGCGCCCAGCTCATCGCTCTCAACTCCGCCGCTGGCTTCTGGGGCCTTATCATCCTGACCCTGTGGCAGCAGGTCGGCTACATGATGATCATCTACATCGCCGGTCTGCAGTCCATCCCGTCTGACTACATCGAGGCCGCCAAGGTCGATGGCGCTACGGCATGGCAGACGTTTTGGAAGGTTAAGATCCCCAACCTGATGCCGACCATCACTATCTGCCTGTTCCTGTCCATCACCAACGGCTTTAAGCTGTTCGACCAGAACCTCGCCCTTACCGGTGGCGCCCCGGCGCACTCCACCGAGATGCTCGCCCTGAACATCTACAACACGTTCTATTCGCGTGCTGGCATCGCATGGCAGGGCATCGGTCAGGCCAAGGCAGTTATCTTCTGCATCCTGGTTGTCGCTATTTCTATGATCCAGCTTAAGGCCACGAGGTCCAAGGAGGTGCAGCAGTAATGAAACGCGATAAGGCTATCAACCGCGCGCTCTCGATCTTCTTTACGATTCTGTCGCTCGCATGGATCTACCCCGTGTTCATGATTGCGCTCAATTCCTTTAAGAAAGCGACCGCAATCAGCACCACCACGGCGTTCGATCTGCTCACGCCCGAGACGTTCAACGGCCTCGCAAACTACGTGCACGCTCTGAACGAGCAGGGCTTTGCCTCGGCGTTTATGTACTCTCTTATCATCACGGTCACGTCGGTCGTGCTGATTCTGGTGTGCTGCTCCATGTGCGCTTGGTACGTGGTGCGCGTCAACAGCAAGATCTCGAACTTCTTCTATTACCTGTTCGTCTTCTCGATGGTCGTACCGTTCCAGATGCTCATGTTCACGCTGTCCAACCTCGCGGACCGCATCGGCTTTAACACGCCGTTTAACATCTGCTTCATCTACCTTGGTTTTGGCGCGGGCCTCGCGGTCTTTATGTTCGCCGGCTTCGTCAAGAACATCCCGCTCGAGATTGAGGAAGCGGCCATGATCGACGGCTGCAACCCGGTCCAGGTGTTCTTTAAGATCGTCCTCCCCATCATGAAGCCCACCTATCTTTCGGTCGGCATCCTTGAGACCATGTGGGTCTGGAACGACTATCTGCTGCCCTACCTTACGCTCGACTCCACCAAGTACAAGACCATTCCTATCTTGATCCAGTACTTCCGCGGCGGCTATGGCCACGTCGAGCTCGGCCCCATGATGGCCTGCATCATGATGGTCGTTGTCCCCATCGTCATCATGTACATCTTCTGCCAGAAGTACATCATCGACGGTGTGGTGGCAGGTGCCGTCAAGGGCTGATGCCGTAACTGTTTTGCAAGTTTTGGCGGCGCCCCTCAGCGCGGCGCCGCGTATCGAAAGGTAAAGACATGGCCGAGATCGTTCTCAAACATGTTCAGAAGGTGTATCCCAACAACGAGTCAAAAAAGAAGGGCTTCTTTGGCAAAAAGAAGAAGACCGAGGAGAAGAAGCACAACCTTAAGGTTACCGAGGACGGTGTGCTTGCTGTAGAGGACTTCAACCTCACCGTTCACGACCAGGAGTTCATCGTCCTCGTTGGCCCCTCTGGCTGCGGTAAGTCCACGACGATGCGCATGATCGCCGGCCTGGAGGACATCACCTCGGGCGATGTGCTCATCGATGGCAAGCGCGTCAACGACGTCGCTCCCAAGGACCGCGACATCGCCATGGTGTTCCAGAGCTATGCTCTGTATCCCAATATGACGGTGTACGAGAACATGGCGTTTACGCTCGAGCTCAAGAAGGTCCCCAAGGACGAGATCGACCGTAAGGTTCGCTCCGCTGCTGAGATCCTGGGTATTACCGAGTACCTCGACCGTAAGCCCAAGGCGCTTTCGGGCGGCCAGCGCCAGCGCGTCGCCATCGGCCGCGCCATCGTGCGTGACCCCAAGGTCTTCCTGATGGACGAGCCGCTGTCCAACCTGGATGCCAAGCTTCGTAACCAGATGCGTGCCGAGCTCATTAAGCTGCGTCACGAGATCAAGGGCACGTTCATCTACGTTACTCACGACCAGACCGAGGCTATGACCCTCGGCGATCGCATCGTGGTCATGAAGGACGGCGTCGTCCAGCAGATCGCCACCCCGCAGGAGGTCTTCAACCATCCCGCGAACATCTTCGTCGCCGGCTTTATCGGCGTGCCGCAGATGAACTTCTTCGATGCCCAGCTGGTGCGCTCGGGCAACGGCTTTACCGTCAAGACCGACGACATGAATGTCGCGCTGGCCCCCGAGACCTGCGCTCAGCTTGCTCTTAACTGGGACGGCGGCGACGTGAAGGAGATCACGGCCGGCGTGCGCCCCGAGCAGATTCTGCTTGCCGACAAGGGCGAGGAGGGTGCGCTCCAGGGCACCGTCGAGGTGACCGAGCTCATGGGTTCGACCGAGCATGTCCACGTGACTGCTCCCGATGGCCAGTTCGTCCTGATCATTCCCGTTGTCGACCTTGAGGCCAAGGGTGCGCTCAAGGCGGGCGACCCCATCTGGTTCAAGTTTGAGAAGAACGCGACCCACCTCTTCGATAAGGTGTCTGGCAAGAACCTTATCTAGGCCCGGTGCATCCAGGCCCTCCCTTTGGGCGACTGCGGCTTTGCCATCCTTTTGCCGTGGTCACATATAAGGCTCCCCTCCCGTCCACTGGGCGAGAGGGGAGCCTTTCTTTGTGTTGGGGTTGTCTGGCCGGTCGTTTGTCTTGATCTGTAACAGGTAGAGGTTCGAATTGGGTTTAGATGTTACAGAACGAGATTGAGTTGAGCCGCCTGTCCTTCCGTCTCGATCTGTAACACGAGAGGCTGATTTCGGCAGCTACCTGTTACAGAACGAGATTGTTTTAGCCGGCTTATCCATTTGTCTCGATCTGTAACAGTAAGGGCGGATTTCGGACGTTAGATGTTACAGATTGAGATAAACCCTAGGGAAAGGACCGGTTTGTCTTGATCTGTAACAGGTAGGACCGTTTTGGCCGAGTAGGTGTTACAGATTGAGACGATTTGGTCGAGGCGGGCCACGGACAACACGCGGGCAAAAAACGGAGCCGTGTTGCCACGACTCCGTTTCTCAAGAGGATGGGTAAGGGGAATGGACTAGTCCAGGTGCCAAATCTCGTCGTTGTACTGGGAGATCGTGCGGTCAGACGAGAAGGTGCCGGCGTTGGCGATGTTGATCAGCGCCTTGCGCATCCAGGCGTCCTGGTCCTCGTAGTCGGCCAGCACGCGCTCCTTGGTCTGGATGTACTCCTCAATGTCGAGCAAGGCCATAAACCAGTCCTTGCCCTTAATGTCGTCGTGCAGGCGCTGCAGGCGCTCGGCGTTGCCGGTTGCCATAAAGGCCGGGTTGGTGATGAAGTCCACCAGCAGTTTAATGCCGGGCTTGCGGTAGAGCGCACCGGCGTTGTAGGTGCCGTCGGCGTAGAGCTGCTCGACCTGTTTGGACGAGGCACCAAAGGTATAGATGTTCTCGTCGCCCACGAGCTCGGCAATCTCCACGTTGGCACCGTCGAGCGTGCACAGGGTTAGGGCGCCGTTGAGCATGAACTTCATGTTGGAGGTGCCGCTCGCCTCCTTGGAGGCCAGGCTGATCTGCTCGGAGATGTCAGCAGCGGGGATCACGCGCTCGGCGGCGGTGACGTTGTAGTTCTCGATCATGACAACCTGCAGGTAAGGAGCCACGTCGGGGTCGTTTGCAATCCACTGCGACAGCGTCAGGATCAGATGGATGATGTCCTGCGCGATAGTGTAGGCAGGCGCCGCCTTGCCGCCAAAGATGATGGTGACAGGGTGCTTAGGCCTGTTGCCGTTCTTGATATCGAGGTACTTCCAGATGATGTAGAGCGCGAGCATCTGCTGACGCTTGTACTCGTGGATGCGCTTGACCTGGACGTCGATGATGGCGTTGGAGGGAATGGTCACGCCCTGCTCGAGCGCCATGAACTGGCGCATGATGGCCTTGGCCTCGACCTTGGTGGCGGCCAGGCGCTCAAGAACGTCCTTGTCGTCGGCGAACTTGGCGAGTTTGCTCAGATCGCCGGTGCTGCGCCAGTCGGTGCCGATTACATCGTCGAGCAGGCTGGCGAGCGCGGGGTTGGCTCCATGGATCCAGCGGCGGAAGGTGATGCCGTTGGTCTTGTTGGAGAACTTCTCGGGATAGATCTCGTAGAACGGATGAAGCTCGGTGTCCTCCAGGATCTTGGTGTGGAGGGCGGCTACGCCATTGATGGAGAAGCCAAAGTGGATGTCCATGTGGGCCATGTGGACGGTGTCGTATTCGTCGATGACGGCGACGCGCGGGTCATCGTGCTCGGCCTTCGCGATCTCATCGAGCTTGACGATAATGTCGGCGATGGCAGGGGAGACCTTCTGCAGGCTGACGAGCGGCCACTTCTCGAGCGCCTCGGCAAGAATCGTGTGGTTAGTGTAGGCGACCATGGAGCGTACGATGGTCACGGCCTCGTCAAACTCGATGCCATGCTCGGTGGTGAGCAAGCGAATGAGCTCGGGGATGACCATGGTGGGGTGCGTGTCGTTAATTTGGACCACGGCGTAGTCGGCCAGATCGTGCAGGTTGCTGCCGCGCTCGATGGCCTCGTCGATCAGGAGCTGGGCGGCGTTGCTCACCATGAAGTATTCCTGGTAGATGCGAAGCAGGCGGCCCTGCTCGTCGGAATCGTCGGGGTAGAGGAACAAGGTGAGGTTCTTGGCGATCTCGGTCTTGTCGAAGTCGATGGAGCTGCCGGGGACCAGGCCGTCGTCGACGCTCGCCAGGTCGAACAGGCGCAGACGGTTCTTGGTGGGCTGGCCGTAACCGGGCACGTCGATGTTGACGAGCTTGGAGGTAACGGCAAAATCGCCGAACTCGACGGTGTAGGAGCGGTCGTCGTCGACTAGGATGTCCTGCTCACCGAGCCACTCGTCGGGGACGGCCTTCTGCTGGTTGTCGACAAAGCGCTGACGGAACAGGCCGTAGTGATAGTTGAGGCCCACGCCATCGCCGGTCAAGCCCAGCGTGGCGATGGAATCCAGGAAGCATGCGGCCAGGCGGCCCAGGCCGCCGTTGCCGAGCGACGGCTCGACCTCGAACTCCTCGATCTTGTTGAGGTCGTGGCCTGCGGCGGTGAGCTGGTCCTTAACCTCGTCGTAGATGCCGAGGTCGATCATGTTGTTGATGAGCAGCTTGCCGATCAAAAATTCGGCGGAAATGTAATAGAGCTTTTTCTTGCCGTTGTTGAGCGGGCAGGCGGCGGAGCGCTCCTGCACGAGTTTGACCAGCAGCTTGTAAATGCGACGGTCGTCGAGCTGCTCGAGCGAGGTGCCAAAAGACTGCTCGGCGAGTTCCATGAGGTTAATTTGGGGCATGTTTCCTCCTGTAATGGGTTGATTACATGTCTGCAATTCATAAGAATCCCGCGCGAGGGGATTGGGGTGGCCTCGCGCGGGTAAGCAAGCGCGTCCGCACGGTGGGGAGGGGTCGGGCGCGGTAGCTCCTATTGAGGAAGCTCGATTTCGGCTTCCGACGGGATGCGGAAGTAGGTCTCGGTCCAGTCGGTGAGTTTGTGCTCGAGCTCGCGGGTGATGGCGCCGTCGAGCATGCGCCAGGTCCAGTTGCCGCCCAGCGTGGCAGGGGTGTTGATGCGCGCCTCGTTGCCCAAGTTGAGCAGGTCCTGCATGGTGTAGATGCACGTGTCGCTCACGCTGGCTGCGATGGTTCGGTTGAGCGCGTCGGCGATGGGTTCGCCGGCCTGCTGATGGGTGTACAGGGCTGTCTGCTCGCGCTGACGCGGGGTAGCCGTTCCTTCAAACCAGCCGCGTGCCGTCTCGTTGTCGTGAGTGCCCACGTAGGCGACGGTGTTGGCAATGTAGTTGTGCGGCAGGTAGTACGAGTTGGTGCCCTCAAAGGCAAACTGCAGGATCTTCATGCCGGGGAAGCCCGAGTTGTCGCGCATATCGATGACGCCGGGGGTGAGGAAGCCCAGGTCCTCGGCGATAATAGGCAGCGTGCCGAGCTTCTCCTCGAGCGTCTTGAAGAGCTTGAGGCCGGGTCCCTGCGTCCACGAACCATATGACGAATCGGGAGAGGAGAACGGCACCTCCCAAAATGCCTCAAAACCGCGGAAGTGGTCCAGACGGATAACGTCGTACATGTTGAGTGCGGCGCGGATGCGGCCCTCCCACCAGGAGAAACTGTCGGCTTCCATGGCGTCCCAGTCGTAGATGGGATTTCCCCAGTACTGGCCGGTGGCCGAGAACTGGTCGGGCGGCGTGCCGGCGACGCTCACAGGATTGCCGGCGGCGTCGATCTTAAAGAGCTCGGGAGTGGCCCACATCTCGACGGAGTCGCGTGAGACATAGATGGGCAGGTCGCCGATGATCAGGATGTCGCGCTCGTTGGCATAGGCCTTGAGGCGGCTCCACTGACGATCGAAGAAGTACTGCGTCATCTGGTGGTAGAGCATGCGCGCGGGATGGGCAGCGCAGACCTTGTTGGATGCCTCGCCGCGGCGGCGGAGCTCCTCGGGCCACTCCCAAAAGGCTTTGAGCCCGCACTCCTCCTTGACGGTCATAAACTCGCAGTAGGGAATGAGCCAGTCCTCGTTTGCCTGGATAAAGTCGTCGAAATCGGCTGGTTTATCCGCGGCGAAGCGCTCGGCGGCACGGTCGAGGATTTGGCGGCGGCCAGCAAAGATGGCGCCGTAGTCGACGTTGTTAGGATCGGAGCCCAGGTACACGCCGTCGATATCGTGCTGCTCCAGATAGCCTGCCTCGATAAGCTCGGCAAAGTCGATAAAGTTGGGGTTGCCTGCGCGGGCCGAGAACGACTGATAGGGCGAATCGCCATAGCTGGTCGTCGTAAGGGGCAGAATCTGCCAGTAATGTTGTTTGCACGAGGCGAGAAAATCGACGAAGTCGTAGGCATTCCAGCCAAAGCCGCCGATTCCGTATGGTCCGGGCAGAGATGAGACGGGCATGAGGACGCCGCTTGCACGCTCCATGAATGCGCTCACCAACCTTCTTGTTGTGGGGTCGGCCTGCCGATGGGTATGCAGTCCGCCTCCGATGTTCTGATTCGATACGCCTATTGTAAAACATGTTGTTTAAACATGTACAGGCAAGATAAAAAAGTTGGTCGATTTTCGGCGAATGGCTACATGCCATGAAAAAGCCCCGACCTCACAACGTGAGATCGGGGCAAGAACGGTATGTAGGTTTTTGCTACTCGGCGTCGGCGAAGCCGTTGGGGTTGTGGCTTTGCCAGTTCCAGCTATCGCGGCACATATCCGCGATGTCGTACTGGGCCTTCCAGCCCATCATGCGCTCGGCCTTGGAGGCATCGCACCAGTTGGCGGCGATATCGCCGGCGCGGCGCTCGCGAATCACATAGGGCAGCTTCTTGCCGCAGGCCTTGGAGAAGGCGGCGACGACCTCGAGCACCGAGGTGCCGGTGCCGGTGCCCAGGTTAAAGATCTCGACGCCGGTCTTGCCGTTCATCCAGTTAAGGGCGGCAACGTGACCAGAGGCCAGATCGCACACGTGGATGTAGTCACGCACGCCCGTGCCGTCGGGAGTGGGGTAGTCATTGCCAAAGACCTGAACGGCCTCGAGCTTGCCCACGGCAACCTGCGCGACATAGGGCACCAGGTTGTTGGGGATGCCCTTGGGGTCCTCGCCGATCAGGCCCGACGGATGGGCGCCGATGGGGTTGAAGTAGCGGAGCAGCACAACGTCCCACTCGGGGTCGGCGGTATGAACGTCCATAAGGATCTGCTCAATCATCCACTTGGTCCAGCCATAGGGGTTGGTTGCGGGCTTCTTGGGGTCCTCCTCGGTGACGGGCGGGTTGTCCGGGTCGCCGTAGACGGTCGAGGAGCTCGAGAAGATGATGGACTTGCAGCCATGGTTGCGCATGACGTCGATGAGCACCAGGGTGTTCTCGATGTTGTTGTGGTAGTACTCGACGGGCTTGTTCACCGACTCGCCGACGGCCTTAAAGCCGGCAAAGTGGATGACGCGGTCGATCTGATGGGTATCGAAGATCTTGTTCATCGCATCGCGGTCGAGTACGTTGGCCTCGTAGAAGGTGAGGTTTTTGGCGGCCTCGTCGCCCACGATGGTCTTGACGCGGTCTACGGCGACAGCGCTGGAGTTGGAGAGGTCGTCGACGATGACGACCTGGTAGCCGCCCTCGAGCAGCTGAACGACGGTGTGCGAGCCGATAAAGCCGGCGCCACCGGTTACGAGGACGCAGGTGTCTTTGGGGTCGAGTGCTTTGGACATGTAGTCTCCTATCGAATCAGGAACACTTCTTGAGGGGAGTATAGCGCAGGCAGGGGTGCCAAGAACGTGCGCGGCAGGAAAAGCGGAGGAATATGTTAACGTACTCATAGAAATGCTGCGTGGGCATAACCTTGACTTTGGCGTTTGCATACGAGCCGCCGACCATACGGTTTGCTGCCGTTCGTGGAAATCGTTGGGATGCGCCATATGTACGCTAATATGTATGAGTTGAGCGACATATAAATAAACATGTAACGGAGTAGATATGTCACCAAACAGCGATTCCATCCTTTCCCAGGAGCTTTCGCGTCGTACTGCCCTCAAGGCCCTGTTCGGCGCAGCTTCTGCAGCCGTTCTTTTTGGTCTGCCCGCCCGCGCCCATGCTGCGGAGGCCACCAAGGAAACCACCGACAAGCTCAATGCGGCCCAGGCTCAGCTTGACGAGGTCCAGGCCCAGCTCGACAGCATCGCAAATGAATACGCGGCGCTGGCCAACAAGAACGCCCAGACCCTCAACGATATCGAGGGCGTACAGGGCCAGATTGACAGCACGCAGGCGCAGATTGACGAAAAGAAGGCCGAGCTCAAAAAGAAGCGCGGCGATCTTTCCGATCGCGTTTCCGCCAGCTATAAGTCGGGCGGCACCAACATCCTGTCGCTGCTGCTCGCCTCGGGTTCGTTTGAGGAGCTCGTCGCTAATGCGCACTATGTTGAGAAGATCAACAAGAGCGACCGCGACGCCATCGAGGACATTCAGACCATCCAGGAAGAGCTCGATGAGCAAAAGACCGAGCTTGAGTCGCAGAAGGCCGACTTAGAGAAGCTCAAGGACCAGCAGACTGCCCAGATGCAGGACATGCAGGCCAAGCAGCAGGAGGTCCAGACCGTGCTGAACGGTCTTTCCGACGACGTCAAGGAGCTCATGGCTCAGCGCGATTCTGAGATTCTCGCTGCCGCCCAGGCCGAGGAGGCTGCCAGGAAGGCCGCCGCCGCTGCCGCGGCCGCCGCGAACAAGAATAATTCCTACTCGGGTGGTTCGAGCTCGGGCGGTGGATCGTATGCGCCCGGAACTCCGCAGCAGAATGCCGGCTCGGGCAAACAGCAAGCCGTCGTCAACGCGTGCTACTCCACGCCTTCGCCGGGCCAGAACTGGTGCGCGGCGTGGGTTACCAATGTCTTCCATAACGCAGGCGTTGGCTATTTTGGCGGCAACGCGTGCGATATGTTTAACGCCTGGTGCTATAGCTCCGACCGCTCGGCGCTGCAGGTGGGCATGATCGTGGCCGACTCCTCGCATAGCGGTACCGGTGCACCGGGTCTGCTGTATGGCCACGTGGGCATCTATATCGGCGGTGGCATCGTTATGAGTAACGAGGGTCCCATTACGTCGAAGTCGCTCGATTCGTTTATTTCGTTCTATGGCACGGGCTCTGGCGTGCGCTGGGGCTGGCTTGGCGGCGTGGTGCTGTCGTAACGCAGGTTGGGCCGGCACAGTCCGAGAGGCATAAGGTTGCCTGCTCGGACAGTCTTGCTCGCACGGAGGGCGCATTAAGTGCTCTCCGGCTCGTACGGAACTCGCGATCAACCTTATGCCTCTCGGACTGTGCCGGCCCTCTCGGGTTCAATGCGTTATGCACCGGATTGGTTATCTGAATTAAAGTAAGTAAAGGCCCCTTTCGGGGCCTTCTGTCGTATTTTCTCGCACCATTTAATGCGCGGTCGGCACTCCATCATATTTGGGGGTTCCATTCCAATAAACTTCCCTCACGTAGCCCTCGGCCTTCTTCTTGCTCCAGCGGCCACTTGCAGCATTGAGGATCGGCACCGCTAAGAGGGCCCATCGCCGGACACCTTCCTCGAACATATATTTTTGGGCCAATTTTGGATCCGCCTTTATGAGCGGAGCTGGACAATAAAGTCGGTATTCCAGATTGGCGAAATTGACTCGAAAGAACCCGAGCACATCTTCCTCCATGTCATTTAATGTTGTCGTTAGGGAGACGAGCTCGGCGTATGCCTCGGGGGTTTCTATGATTGGCGTCATGGCGAAAGTAGTCGCGAAGACCCCTTGTTCCATAACGCGAACCTCCTCGATAAGCCTTACCCAGTCAGCTTTGATGTGGAGGGTGAAGTCGGCCGAACAGGTCGGCTCTTCTTCCAGACGATAGAAAGGGCTCTGTGCTTGTTGTCGTGCGAGCTCTAATGCGGCGTTCAACAGGGCGGTCATGTGGTCTCCTTTGGATGATTTCTTGCGTATGGGTAATGGCATGCTCTACTTGGATTGAGGCATTAGTAGCAGTGCGAGTAGTAGTCGAGGATTGGTACATGCTTTTCAATCAGATAGTTCCCAACGGCGTGCTCGATGTCATGCCGTGTATAGCCTTCGGGTATGTGCGGTAACGGAAAAACGATGACAAAGGGGAGCCAGCTCAGCCCTAACTTATGGACGATGATTCCTGCTGTGTTGTAGACCCACCCATTTGAGCCGCGTTTGCTATAATCGGCCGGATGGCTGGGAAGTTGCAAATTAATGTCGGCGGAAGTCGCGACCACGCCAACTGCATCGTTACTGGCGATCTTGATCCAAACGAGGTCGCGCGCGTCTTTGAGCTGGTACTTCGCCGCGATTGTTCTGTAATCGATATCTCTTATTCTGCTTGAAGGGATCTCCAACGGTTCGGTCTTGATGCCGACCCTTCCAAGAAACATAACGATCAAGTCGACTACCTTTTCGACGGGGGTCGGTTGCAACTGTGCTTGCTCTCTAGCCTTATCGAGCCTCGAATGGCTGCCGCCATGTACTGACTGTGCGTATTTTCGTCCATCTTTGTAGTAATACGCTCCTTCTAAATCGTAGAGATATCTCTGCAGCGTGTCAGGATTTATTTTCTTCATTCCAATTCCTTTCTTTCGGAATAGATTCTTGATGTCCAGAACCAAAGTGATAATAACTCTAAATAGGTCTGATAACAAGAGTAAATTCTAAATGACGAAAATCGTCAGCCATTATAAAAGGGGAACGGGATGGATCCGTTCCCCTATGGTTGTTTTTGCAGCCTGTCAGTTCGTTATTTTTTTGATTGCCCGTCTAATCTCTCTTCCTCTTCGGTCGGAATGTATCCTCCAACGGTAAGGCAGCTTCCTCTCCTGAAAACTTGCTTCTTAGTCTTGCCGTATTTCTCCAGGAATGCATCGTCGCTCAGCGCGGTGCGTTCGTAGAGAAGCAGGGCAGGCTCCTCGCCCTTTTGCAGGCGCTTCATGTGGTCTATCAGATCTTTGCGGCTGTAATAGCTGGCGCGCCCCGTTAGCCTTGGCTCGCACTTCGCAAGAAACATCTGATTGTCTTTCACCTCACGCGAGAAAGCCCCCGTGGACATGCCCATAAGCGCCGTTGCCTCATTTCGCGTAAGCTCTTCGCGCGGATCGTTCTCAAGGCTCTCTATGGCCTTTTCGTAGTCGTTCCATGGCTGCAGCATTACTTGCTCTTTCCTGGTCAGTTTCGGTGAGTGCCCGTCGGATAAAGTATAGATGTCCTTCAATGAAAGACATTTTGTTTATTAAACTCGGTTTGATTAACATTGCTGATATTGAAACGTTGTTGGCGCATGTGCCGCAAACCTATAGTGCGCAAGTAGGACGTCAAGCGATTCAAAGTTGCTGTGTGCCCCTATTCGAGCCCTGGTCCGCTGTATTTGCCGGTTCTCTCGTTGTATCGCAATACCAGCACACGGCCGTTTTTCACCGCGCAGCCGTCGATATAGTAGTGGCTTGAGTCATCGTGGTAAATGCCCTGGTAGCCGGGGATGCCCGAAACGGATTCGGTGGTGATGTGTCCGGCAATAACATCCAAGTCGAAGTGCTGCCCTAAATAGTCGGGCATCATGGTGGTGAAGAATTCTTCCGGCGTACCAACTCGCCATAAATCACCCGCTTCTTCGTCGATACCGGCATGTACGAACACCTGCGTGGGCGTTTCGTAGTAGTAGGGAAGGGCGCGAATCCACGACAGCACGTCCGCATGTTCGGTTTTCATATGTGTAACGGTGAACCGATATGCGTCTTCGAAGTGCTTCAGTTTCAGCATGTGAAGAACCTTCTTGAAGGCATCGGCGTCAAGGAAGCTCTTTGCTGTCGCCAATTCGGTGTCGGCCAGAATCCACCCGCGAGCGAAATCCGGGTCGGAAAGCATGTCGCAGTATTCCAGCAACATCTCCTCGTGGTTGCCGCGCAAGGCGACAACCTGCTCGGGATACGACTGCTGCAAAGCCATGATTTTTCGGAAAACGCCCAGGCTGTCGGGCCCTCGGTCGCAATAATCGCCCAGCAAGATGAGCTTGGAGTCCCCGTCGCTCAAATCCACCGTTTTCAATGCTTCGTTGAAAGCTTCCAGGCAACCGTGTATATCAGACATGGCGTAGATCATGATGGCCTCCGATGGTGCAGATATTGGGCTGGTTGTAGTGGACGATTTCCATTCATGGAAACATCGAGGACTGGTAATGCGAAATAGGACTGCTGTCCTCGCTCGTCTTTCAATATTGTAAATACGGACGTTTCTTTCGGCAATTGCATGGATTCGCTGCCTTCGCGTAGATCTAAAATAGTCGCAATATACAACTGTCGAGTGGAGCGTTGGGTTGGAACTGCTGCGGGCCCGATATGGATTGCGGCCTTGCGCCCCGATGCTCAAATAGGTTTCTCCCTTTAGCCGGAGGTTGCTCATGGACACCATATATGACGGAGAAGACTGGGTCGACCATTATACTTGGCGCCTAGTCGGCTCGGATGACAATGGGGACGTGGTGTTCGATGAGCTATGTCCAAAGCATCTCCATCCTTTTGTCTCTTCGTTAATTGAGAGTTCCGCGCGTGTTGCCCCTTACAGTTCGGCGTCGCTTAATGATGCGGACGTTTTGAAGACCATAAAGGAGTCAATTGACGAGGGCACGATGAGCGGCTCGCTGTTTTCTCGGCTTGTGGGGCTAGATGAGATTAGCTCGAAACGACTGCTTGCGGGCGAAAAGATGGAGCTCACGTATCGTTCGATGATTTCAATCTTGCGGATGGCCGATGCTCTTCGCAATTAAAAGATAACGGGACAAGTGAGCTAAATCACTTGTCCCGTTATTGATTAAGGTGGGTTATGGTGAGCGGGCTATAAGAATTCGCCGACTCGGTGGACTTCGGGTTCTAGGTCTACTCCGAATTGGTCTTTGACTTTGGCTTGGATATCGCGGATGAGTTCGTCGACGTCGGCGGCGGTGGCGTGATCGGCGTTGACGATAAAGCCGCAGTGCTTTTCGCTCACCTGCGCGCCGCCGATGGCGTGGCCGCGCAGGCCGGCATCCATGATGAGTTTGCCGGCAAAGTAGCCCTCGGGGCGCTTGAAAGTGGAGCCGGCGCTCGGCATGTCGAGCGGCTGCTTGTCCTCGCGACGTTGGCGGTAGTCGTCCATGTCGGCCTTGATCATCGCGGCGTTGCCCGGGGCGAGATTGAAAGTGGCTGAAAGCACGATGAAGCCGTCGTCGGCAATGCGGCTCTTGCGATAGCCCAGATTAAGCTCGTCGACATCGAACTCGATGATGTTGCCGCTGCCGCGGGTGCCGTCGTCGAGCATGCGGGCGGGCTTGTAGACGCGCACAGACTCCAGCACATCGGCCATGCAGGCGCCATAGGCGCCGGCGTTCATATAACAGGCGCCGCCGACCGATCCGGGGATGCCCGAGATGGGCTCCATGCCGGTGAGGCCGGCCTCGGCTGCCGTCGCGGCGACATCGGAAAGCAAGGCGCCGGCTGCTGCCGTGACGTGCGTGCCGTTGACCGTAATGTCGGAGAGGCCCTCGCCCAACGCCACGACGACGCCGCGGATGCCCTTGTCGCCGACGAGTAGGTCGGAGCCGTTGCCCACGATGGTGAGGGGCAGGTCGCAGCGATAACAGGTGTCAAGCGTGGCGACGAGGCCCTGCTCGGTGTCGGGCGTGACAAAGACGTCGGCCGGGCCGCCGATCTTAAACGTGGTGTGGTCGCGCATGGGCTCGCTCATCAGCACGTTGTCCTCGCCGGCAACGCCAGCGAGCGCGCACAGCAGGTCCTCGTTAAAAAAATCGTTCTCGTGCATACGGATATCCGCCTTTTGGTGGTCGTTGTCATCAATCGATTGCAATATACCCCACCCGGACGGATTTGGTGCGCTGGCGGCGATAAAACAGCCGTCCACCGGATTGGTAAAGTGTTTATCACCGAGGTAGAGGGGTAGTCGCTATACTTTCAAGAGATTGCGCGAATACTCGGAAGGAGCGAGATGGGCAACAAAGTTACTCTCAAGCAGATTGCCCAGGAGGTGGGGCTTTCCCCCTCGTCGGTCTCGCTTGTTCTCAATAATCGGCCCTGTCGCATCTCGGAAGAAAACCGCAAGCTCATCAAGGAGGTCGCGGCGCGCAACCACTATGTTCCTAACCAGATCGCGCGTAGCCTGGTCATGCGCGAGTCGCGCACGCTGGGCCTTATCGTCCCTAATATCGAGAGCCGCTTTTTTGCCTCGCTCGCTGGCAGCCTGGAAAAGCGCTGCCGCGAGGACGGCTACGCGCTCTTTATTACCAGCTCGGGCGGAAGCGCCGATGACGATCTTGAGCTGCTGCGCCAGCTGGTGACGCGCGGCGTCGACGGCGTCTTTCTGGTGGTGGGTGACGAGTTCTCCGACGACCGCGCCCTGCGCGAAGAGGTCAGCCATCTGCCCATCCCGGCGGTAATGGTCGACCGTGCCATTGAGGGGCTCGAGTGCGACAAGGTGATGTTCGACCACGAGATGGGTGGCTATATGGCTACCCGCTATCTGATCGAGCAGGGCCACCGTCGCATTGCCTGCTTGGTTAACGCGCGCCGTTCCAATACGGGGCGTAAGCGACTTGCCGGCTATGAGCGCGCGCTGCGCGAGGTAGGCTTGCCGATCGACGCGCGTTTGGAGTTTGAGAGCGAGTACTACATTCCGAGTGCCTACGAGGCCTCGGAGGCGGTGCTCGCAACCGACGCCACCGCCGTGTTCGCAAGCTCGGATAACATCGCGTTGGGTCTGCTCAAGCGCCTGCACGAGATGGGGAAGAGCATTCCGGGCGATATCTCGGTGGTGAGCTATGACAACTCGGCGGCCGACGTTCTCTTTGAGCCGGCGCTGACCGCCATTGAGCAGGATCCCGGCGTGCTCGCCGAGCATGCTTTTGGCTGCATGTCCAAGCGTCTTGCCGGTAGGGGCGGTAGGCGTGCCGAAGAGGTCGTTCTGGAGCCGGCGCTTATCGTTAAGGACAGCGTACTCGAGCTTACTAAACACAACTAAACACGTTTATCAATTTGCAGAAACCGAATGTGGACCACCTGTGACTGTCAACGCCGCAGGTGAATGTCGCGTTTTGTTGATCGATGGGATTGATAAGGGTGATAAAACGTTTTTTCATCATGATAAAACGTTTTAGCAAATATACTAGTCCCAACGAAAGGTTGCCGTATCGGAAGGTGACCGCGCAGCGAAGGGACATAAACAATGGCTAAAACACTGGGAACGCCGTGGCAAAAACTGGGACATGAGGTTCCCACTTCCGAGCTCGAGGGTGTCGACCTGTATTGGCGCGCATCGAACTATCTGTCCGTCGGTCAGATCTACCTTCGCTCTAACCCGTTGATGCGCAGCGACTTTGTCGACGAGAAAACCGGTGAGGTGCGCGACTTTGGTCGCCCGGACGTTAAGCACCGTCTGGTCGGTCACTGGGGCACCACGCCTGGCATCAACTTCCTGTTCGGTCATGTTAACCGCCTCATCGCCGATCACAACCAGAACGCCATTTTCTTGATGGGCCCGGGCCACGGTGGCCCTGCCGGCACCGCCCAGTCGCTGCTCGATGGCACCTACCGTGAGATCCGCCCCGACATCACCAACGACGAGGCTGGTCTGCAGAAGTTCTTCCGCCAGTTCTCTTATCCCGGCGGCATCCCGAGCCACTTTGCGCCCGAGACGCCCGGCTCCATCCACGAGGGCGGCGAGCTCGGCTACACGCTCAGCCACGCCTACGGCGCCGTCATGGACAACCCGAGCCTGTTGGCCGTGGCCGTGGTGGGCGACGGCGAGTCCGAGACCGGTCCGCTCGCGACCTCTTGGCAGTCCAACAAGCTCGTGAACCCGGCAACCGACGGTATCGTCCTGCCGATCCTGCACCTCAACGGCTACAAGATCGCCAACCCCACCATCCTCGCCCGCGTGTCCGACGAGGAGCTCACCAAGTTCTTTGAGGGCATGGGCTATAAGCCGCACTTCTTTGTCGCGGGCTTTGACGACGAGAGCCACGCAAGCATTCACGCGCGTTTTGCCGCTCTGTTTGAGCAGGTCTTCGATGAGATCTGCGACATCAAGGCCACCGCTATGGCTCAGGCCGCCGCGGGTGAGACCGTGGTCCGTCCGGCCTATCCCATGATCGTGTTCCGTACGCCCAAGGGCTGGACTTGCCCCAAGCACATCGACGGCAAGAAGACCGAGGACTCCTGGCGCGCGCATCAGGTGCCGCTGGCGAGTGCCAAGGACACCCACGAGCACTTCCGCGTGCTGCGCGAGTGGCTGCGCTCCTACAAGCCCGAGGAACTCTTTACGCCCGAGGGCCAGGTGCGCCCCGAGGTGACGGCCTTTATGCCGACCGGCGAGCTGCGCATTGGCGCCAACCCCAACGCGAACGGCGGCAAGGTCCGTCGCGAGCTCGAGCTGCCCGATATCCACGCCCATGAGATCCCCGTTGCCGAGAAGGGCCATGGCTGGGGCTCCACCGAGGCCGCCCGCGTCTTTGGTGAGTACACTGCCGATGTTCTGGCCAAAAACATGGAGGACTTCCGTATCTTTGGCCCCGACGAGACCGCGTCCAACCGCCTACAGGCTGCCTACAAGGTGACCAAGAAGCAGTGGGATGCCGGCTTCTATGAGGACGATGCCAACGATGAGCTGCTCGCCGGCTCCGGTAAGGTTGTCGAGCAGCTGTCCGAGCACCAGTGCGAGGGTTTCCTCGAGGCATACGTGCTCACCGGCCGCTCCGGCGTGTGGAGCTCCTATGAGAGCTTTGTCCATGTGGTCGACTCCATGGTCAACCAGCACTGCAAGTGGCTCGAGGCTACCAAGCGCGAGATTCCGTGGCGTGCCCCCATCAGCGGCCTTAACATTTTGCTGTCGAGCCACGTCTGGCGTCAGGACCACAACGGCTTCTCGCATCAGGACCCCGGCTTTATCGACCTGCTGCTCAACAAGGCCAACGACACGCACATCGTAAACGCCTACTATCCGGCCGACGCCAACATGGCTCTCGCCGTGGCCGAGCGCGTCTACCAGTCCACTGACTGCGTCAACGCCATCTTCTGCGGCAAGCAGCCTGCTCCGACCTTCCAGACGGTCGACGAGGCCAAGGCGGAGCTCGCCGAGGGCGTTGCGACCTGGGAGTGGGCATCGACCGCCGATTCGCTCGCCGAGGCCGACGTCGTGGTCGCCACCTGCGGCGACGTGCCGACGCTTGAGGCTCTGGCTGCAACCGACATGCTGCGCGAGCTGGGCATCAAGGTATGGTTCGTCAACGTGGTCGACCTGCTCAAGATCCAGAACGTCTGCGAGAACGACCAGGCTCTCAGCGACGAGCGCTGGGCTGAGCTGTTCGGCTGCGGCGAGAAGCCCGTCCTCTTCGCGTTCCACGCTTATGCCGGCACGATTCGCCGTCTGATTTGGAACCGCCCCGGCCACGATGCCTTCCGCGTCCACGGCTACGAGGAGAAAGGCTCCACGACAACGCCGTTCGACATGCTGCGCCTGAACAACATGGACCGCTGGGCACTGGCCGCCGACGTGCTGCGCCTGGTCGACGCCGATAAGTTTGCCGAGCAGATTGATAAGTGGGAGGCATTCCGCACCGAGGCCTTCGAGTTCGCGTGCGATGAGGGCTACGATCACCCGGCCTTTACCGACTGGGTTTGGCCCGACGCCGCAGCCGCAACCGCTGCCGACGGCGCGCTCTCCGCAACGCAGCTAACTGCCGGCGACAACGAGTAGATAGGCATCCGGGACGATCTCGCGCTGGGGCCGCCTCCGGGCTGGTGCCCTTCCTCGGAGAAGTGGGCTTCGCGAACTTCTCCGAGGAAGGGCACCAGCCCGGAGGCG
>ERZ1035032.646-NODE-646-length-26296-cov-7.374490_pt1 | contig 26296 bp, 46 predicted proteins | sample MGYA00520693_ERZ1035032 | MGnify/ENA primary metagenome ERZ1035032 (study PRJEB33766, sample SAMN09781740) | gut metagenome | biome: gut microbiome | host: Homo sapiens | place: Madagascar | study: EMG produced TPA metagenomics assembly of the PRJNA485056 data set... | reverse complement strand
ATATTACTATGTTTATACCTAATATACCTAATGTACCTAATAGTTTATATAAATGCGCATTTTCGGAGAGTTGACGAAGCTCAGAAATTGTTAGCGTAACCTAATAGACCGAAGGAGTGACAAAGAAAATCGCAAGTCCGGCTTCGGTCTATTAGGTCATGCTAACATCATAAGAGCGTGCATTTGCAATAAAAGAAAAACTAATCTTAAAATAGACCTTGACGAAAAAGTGCCGGTTTTCCGGCACTTTTTTTATTTACTGTCAACAATTAAACGAAAGACTCTAGTTTATTCGCCACGTCCTCCTGCAAGCCCGTCATCAGGTAGCCGTACGTGTCCATCGTGATCTTGATGGACGAATGCCCCATCCGTTCGCTTATGACTTTGGGTTGCACATTGAGATTTATGAGCATAGCGGCGTGTGTATGCCGTAAATCGTGGAAAGATGCCATCGGGATAGGAGGTTGATTCAGTATCTTCCTTTTTTTGTTGATTTTTAGTTCAATTTCTCTTAAAAGTTGGAACATTGTTGGGCCTGTATAAGGTGCTTTGCGGTTGCTAATACAAATGTATTCGCTCTCTCTCGGTAGCTGATTTAAATAGCTCATAACGAATGAGGGCATGGTTATAGTTCTGCGTGAGCTGGGAGTCTTTGGAATTTTTGTTATTGGGTGTCCGTGGGCATTACGAGTCCTAACCTCATTGATTGTGATCGTATTCCTCGAAAAATTGACAGCCGTCCATTTCAGACCGAGGCATTCTTCGGCACGTAGACCGCCGTACAAAGCCAGTAAAATAGGGGTATAGATGCGCTTTCCTTTGGATTCATTCAGTATGTCTTGAATATCATCATGTTCAAGATAGTCCGGCTCTTTTGCTTGGAATGTTTTTTTCATGCGGTACCCGTTGATAGGGTTCACCGGAATTATTTTTTGCTTGGCTGCCCAGCTCATGCTATAACGCAGAACCTCGAGGTATGTTTTTACGCTTGCTTGGCTAAGCGGTTTGCCGTCTTTGCCGCCGCAAGATTGCATGTGGCTAAGAATCTCACCATAGCGTTGCATGGTTAGATTTTTCACCGGCTCATCGAAAATTGGATAGCTTGCTAATCGGTCAATATTTATGCTATAACGCGAGAGAGTCGTTTCAGCTACATTCTGCGTTGCGTATTCGGCGAACCATCGCTCTATCAGGATACCGACGGTTATGGTGGCTTTAGGCGGCTCAACGCCCATATTTGCCGCCTGTTCAAGCTCTCCGGCTTTTGCCCAGGCGTCCTCTTTTGTCGCAAAACCGCCGACGCGCTTTTGCATAATTTGTCCCATTGGATCTTTTACGCGGTAGCGTACTTCCCACGTTTTTCCTCGTTTAGAGACGGATGCCATTACTGTTTCCTCCTTGATTTTTCCGCTTGTGTGTGCTATAATAGTTCTCGCTTGCAGAAGGAGTTGTTTCCTCCATTTTGCGAGTTTTCCGCAGTCCGCGTCGTTCTATGAACAGCGCGGATTTTTGCGTTCATAACATAGTATATTCAAAATACTGGAAAAGCAAACGGGTTTTACTATGAAAATAATCTATGCATGCTATGAAAATAATTCACGGCTCATTTTGCCTGATTCTCGAAAAATGACACTGAATAATGTCGCTCAAATGCTTAAAATAAAAATATAGAAATAATTTCGACCGAAAATGGAGGAACGAAAAATGAGCGAGGTTATGAGCATCCAGGGAATCCCGTGTTATGAGAAGGACGGAGTGGCGTATTTGAACCTTGAGACCGTGGCGAGAGGGCTGGGGTTTACGACGACTCAAACAATTGACGGGAAAGAATATACGAACATCCGTTGGTCCAGAGTCGATGAATATCTGAATGGATTGGGTTTTGCCACAAGTGGCAAAAGACCCGAGTACATCCCCGAGAATATTTTTTACCGACTTGCGATGAAGGCAAGGAACGAGACTGCTGAGAAATTTCAGGCGTTTATCGCCGATGAAGTTGTTCCGGCTATTCGCAAAACGGGCATGTACGCAACCGCGCCGACCATCGACAAGATTCTTGCCGATCCCGATTATGGCATCTCGCTGCTGATGATGCTCAAGGAAGAACGGCAAAAGAGCGCGAAGCTGGCGGACACGGTCGCCGTGCAGGACCAGCAGATTAAGGAATTGCAGCCGAAGGCAATCTATTACGACAAGATTTTGCAATCTCCGTCTGTTCTGCCGATTTCGGTTATTGCCAAGGATTACGGCATGAGTGCGCGAAAAATGAATCAGCTGTTGGCTGATCTGGGCGTGCAGTACAAGCAAGGGACTATTTGGCTGCTGAAACAGAAATACGCTGGATATGGTTATACGCAGACGAAGACGCATCTGTCGGAGGATGGGCATGTGCATGTCTCGACGTATTGGACGCAGAGCGGACGGCTGTTCCTGTATGACTTGCTGAAGGGGAATTATATTCTGCCGTTAATTGAGCAAAACTGAGAAATACAGCGAACGATTCTCTGGATTCGACGTTATTTTTCTGTATATCTGATCTGCGATGCGGGTATCATAGTAGCAAAGGAGGCGGTATTTGTGAAATATCCGCGTGGAATTATGATCCGCTGCATTCTGAATTTGCTGGATAAGGTGGAGGACGATGCTGTGATCCAGCGCGTATGGAAAATCCTTGAACGTGCGTATTTGGCACAAACAGAAAAGAGTCGGGAGTGTTAATCTCCCGACTCTTCATTTTCTGCATATTCTGTTGGGCGTTCGATGATTTCTGTTATGCGTTTTTGTATCCTTTCAAGCCTGCGTGTAAACTGCTTGTTTTGATAATAATATGGAACAGAGTTTAAGGTTTCTTCAAAAAATACAAGAGCTTTATCAACATAAGCAGGAAGTAGAGAATTATATTCTTCGCCTGTAATCCAATCTTTTGAAATTTGCAATTTAATAAAAATATTCTCAACAGCTTCAGGCGGCAAAGCTAAGAAATCACATTCGCACAGTTTGAGTTTCCTAACAGAAATGCCAATTAACTCAGCCATTTGATGAAAACTGAGACCGAATGTACAACGAACCCTTTTAATCCAAGGAGCAGTAGTATCGTTCATTTCTCCTTGCCCTTTGAGAAGCCACTTTTTATCTACTCTGTATAAAATACAAAGCTGATTAACCGTTTTTTCTGATGGCCATCCATTACCGTTTTCCCAATTTTTAATAGTTCCGTCTATTTTGTCAAACTCACGGCAAATGAAATCGATATCATATCCAGCATTCTCACGCGCCTCTTTTAGCCGATATCCGCGCTGTTTTTCTCCTTCAGTTGGCATCCGAATCACCCCTTCTGTTTGAATTATAACATCCGAAAACTCCAAAAACAAGGGGTAATACACTTGAAAAACGCAAAAGGAAAGCCGGGCGATCAATCGCTCGGCTCTTTTTGTTTGTCCAGCTCGGCTTGTATGGCGTTGAAAACCTCACGCATCATCTCCCAGCCGCCGGGGGTCTTGGCGATGCCGCGTATGACGGCTTTGACAAACTCGTTCGAGCCTGCCAGAACCTCGTCTACGATCTCGTCGTCCTCGCTCGGGGGGAGTCGCATCGGTTCTTCGCCGGTTTCCAGCCATTCGAGGCGAATGCTGTATTGCTGGCTGATCAGCATCAGTACGCTGCGCTGGGGTTTTACTCTGTCGAGTTCGTAGGTTACTAGCTGATCCCTTGTTAATCCAAGCGATCTAGCAAAATCCTCTTGAGTCATTTTATGTGTTGCTTCTTTTCGCACCAGTTTGATTCGTTCTCCTAATGTCATTGTAGTCACCTCCTTTTGTTATCCTGAACGCATTATATCACGAAACTACTTGAAAGTAAACTATTTAAAGTGGTTGAAGCCACAAAAAATAATTTAAAAATGTGTTGACAATCAAGCCGAGTTGATGTAAAATGTGGTCACAGTCAAAAAGGAGGCGATTAAAAGTGTACGCAACCACTAAATCGGCTATTGTCGATGAAAAGGTCGATATCCTCAAAACCTTTATCGGTTTCCCGGAAGCCATCCAGAACGCTTTTGCGGCGGGTGTCCTGTTCGGGCAGCTGAAAACGAGCATGGATAATGCGGAACAGAAGAAGGAGAGCTAAAACAAGGCTCTCCCGTTGCAGCAGGAGAGCCTTTTAGAAGAAAGGAGCTATAAATGGAAAACAAAAACCTTTCGACGTTTGTCAGCAACCAGTTTGGTTCGGTACGGACGTTGACCATCGACGGCGAACCGTGGTTCGTTGCGGCGGATGTGTGCAGAGCGTTGGGGTTGGAACAGACCCACAAAGCTCTACATCGTCTTGATTCGGATGAAGTAGGTGGGGGAATTAAAATCCCCCACCCGCAGTCGCCTGAAAAAACGATTGAGGTGAGCATCGTCAGTGAGTCCGGTTTGTACAGCTTGGTGCTTGCGTCCCGCAAGCCCGAAGCAAAAGCCTTTAAGCGGTGGATCACCCACGAGGTGATTCCGGCAATCCGCAAGACCGGCGCATATGCCGTTCCCGGAACGCCGATGATGACTGCTGAACAGGCAGCTGTGCTGCTGGGATCGATGCACGCATTTGTGCAGAATCAGAGCGAGTTCCTCGCTTGTGCATCGAAGGTGCTGGATGCGATGAATGCGTTCACCGACGTGTCGCAGAAACTGGTGCAGGCAGTGATTGATGCAAAAGCAATTCCGTCTGCCAGCGAGAAGCCCACGCCGAAGCCTGAACAGGCGAAGGATAAGCCGAAGGCTGTCCCCGCTAACCAGCACGTGTCGGACGGCGCGATTACGCTTGAAGAAGCCGCTCTGCGGCTCGGCACTACGCGAAAGAACGTCTGCGACGCCCTGCGCGTGGCTCGTATCTGCTACCGACAGGGGAACAACGATGCACGCCCTTACAGAGTGTACACCGAACGGGGGCTGTTTGACAAGATTATTGTCAAATATTATCGCTGTGGCGCGGAAGAGACGCAGACGTTGGTTACGCCGACCGGACTTGATCTGCTGGCTCAGATTTTGGAGGATGAGAAGCTGTGAGAATGGATGCCTATCGTTTTCTGTCCGGTCTGATCTCGCTGTTTGTAACTCAGCTTTGGTGGATGTAAGGAGGAAAAAAGAATGGATAAACAGTGGTACATTGTTCGAACCGATCGTGCGGGCGTATTTTTCGCCCATATCGAAGAGCGTAACGGCAGCGAAGCGAAGCTGACCGACGCTCGGCGCATCTGGTATTGGTCGGGTGCAGCGAGCTTGAGCCAGCTTGCGACCGAGGGCGTTAAGGATCCTCAGAACTGCAAATTTACGGTAACTGTTCCGTCTTGCACGGTACTCGGTGTAATTGAGATCATCGCCTGCACGGATAAAGCCGTGGAGAATATTAAGGCGGTGAGAGAATGGCGGACCTGAAGGAGGCCATCAAACGATTCCTTGAAGTGCCGTACGACGACTACTACGGCAACGATAGCGGCTACGGCAACGATAGCGGCTACGGCAACGGTAGCGGCTGCGGCGACGGCTTCGACGACGGCTGCGGCTACGGCTTCGGCTTCGGCGACGGCTTCGGCGACGGCTTCGGCGACGGCTCCGGCTTCGGCTCCGGCTCCGGCTCCTGCGACGGCTGCGGCTACGGCTCCGGCTTCGGCTCCGGCTCCGGCGATGGCTTCGGCGACGGCTCCGGCGACGGCTTCGGCGTAACGTCGTTTGTTAGAGATGCCGTAAGTATGGTGGACGGCGTTCCCACAATTATTGACCATGTTCATGGCAATGTTGCGAAGGGGCGAATCCTGATGACAGATTTCACGACTAAAGATTGCTATGTTGTGAAATCTGAGGACGGAGCTTTCGCCCATGGGTATACGCTTCGGGAAGCGATGGATGCGCTGCTTGAAAAACAGTTTGACGATATGCCGGAGGAAAAGCGAATCGAAGCGTTCCTTGAGGCGCACAGCGAGGATAAGAAATATCCTGCGCAGGACTTATTTGACTGGCACCATCGGCTCACAGGAAGCTGTATGGCTGGTCGGAAGGCATTCTGCCTGAATCATCAGATCGACTTGGAACATGACTCTTTTACAGTCGATGAATTTATCGAATTGACTAAAGATGATTATGGTGGATCTGTGATTCGGAATATGGCAAAGAAAAGGAGAGAAAACAATGCCCAGTAACTTTGTTGCAATAAAAAGTCTGGATACCATCATGGATGGTGCTGTAAATGAGCGCTTTGCCGAAGAGTGGCAGCGCTTGCTCCAAAACGTGTTCGACCCGAACACCGACCCGGTTGCCAAGCGTTCGGTGACGATCAATATCGAGGTTCAGCCCTCTGATGATCGTTCTGCCGGCACGTTTAAGCTCAAGGTAAGTTCCAAACTGGCACCGCCGATTGTGGTGACTAAGCCGCTATTCCTCAGCCGTGATGACAACGGAAATGTAACAGCTCAGGAGCGTAGTAATCAGCTCCCCGGTCAGATGAACATGCAGGGGACGGAGTTTGAATCGAATGTCGTGACGTTCAGTCACAATTAAGGAGGTAAAGGTTATATGGCTTCTAATCCCATGATGATTGCCGCTGATGCGCAGGCGGCACGCGCCGTAGATGAGTATCTTGTGAACCTCGGCAAGCGCATCAACGATGTTGAGAACGCAGTCAAGGTAGATGAGAATGGGCATCATTACACGTTTGACCGCGTGAAAGGCTCCGTTGTGATGCTGCCTGAGCTTGACCGCGGGAGCGTTCCGATTAGCACACTGGATGTGTTCTGTCTGGATGGCTTGGTTAAGTTCATCTCGGCGGATGTGGATGATCTGTTCTGCCATGCTGAACCGGAGCAGGAAGAGCGAATGGCCTGTCATCTTGTCCGCATCGTCTCTCCGACCGAGGTCGATGTGCTGTCGCCGCTGATGGACATTGGAACACGCGAGACAGTCGTCCGCTGCAAAGCGTGTATTCCGTGCATTAAATTTGGTCAGTACATGGACATTGACGAGTTCCAGATTATGCTGCAAAGCATGTTTAAGCCGTCCGAGAATCTCACGAAAGTATTGCAGATTTCCGGAAGCCTGCGGTCTGAGCAGACAGCGCAATATGCCGATGATGGTGTGTCTCAGCGCGTGACGGTGCGCAGCGGAGTGGTATCTAATGCCGAGGTGACAGTCAAGAATCCTGTGACGCTGACGCCGATCCGGACGTTTACCGAGGTTGAACAGCCCGAAAGCAACTTTATTCTGCGTTTTAACGACAAAGCACAGTGCGCTCTGTTTGAGGGGGATGGCGGTGCGTGGAAGATTGACGCCGTCCGCAATATCGCAACCTACCTTGGAAATAAGTTAAAAAATTGCAACGTGGTCGTAATTTAAAAAAACAGCCCAGTGCCATGCTGGATGGAAGGAGTAAACAATGACGCTGCTTGAAGCAATCTGTCTTGGTGTCTCAATCGTGATTGGAATCCTTCTGCTCATGACACTGGGCTATTTATTTATCCGGTTGGATGAGGAAATGCAGAAGGAGAAAAGCATCCGACCTGCTCCCGAACAGGATATTCTGCCGGATATCAGTTGGTTTGAAATGCGCCGGATAACGGCACGTTGTCTGGCTTATGATCAAAAGCGTTTGGCATGCATGCCGAAAGAAAGGACTGTCTATCATGCGAAAAAGAAAACCCGTTATTGAATCTAATGTGCGCGTTACGATGACGCGCACTGCGTATAAAGAGCTGCTTAAAGCTCTGAACACCCGCTCTAAAAAGGCAGTATGCGACTACCTGAATAAGGTCGGGCATTATATGGGAACTGTGGTGGATATCACCACGGACGATTAAAGGAGGAACGGCTATGGGCTTGTCTACGCCGAAAGAAGCGGCTGAGGCTATGAACATCAGTATCGCAACCATTACCCGCTGCGTACAGCGTGGTGCGCCTGTGCATCGCTGGGGTAGCACCGGACGGCGTTATCGAATCGACGTAGATGAGTTTGTCCGCTGGATGGAGGCGCAGGGCGGGAACAAACCTGAACCTGTCCCTGCCCGTGCCACGGTTGAGGAACTTGCGGCGCGTCGTCGTGCGATGATGCGCAGAATTTGAAAGGAGTCGATGGTATGTTGTCGGCGAATGGCTCTAAGATTGACGTTACGGGGAAAATCAGTGTTGTCCTGACCGAGGCCAGCTTGCTGCTGTATGGGGTTTGTCTGAGCGTCGCAGAATCGCGAATGGAAAAGATGGAACATGCAGACTTGGATGAAGAGTTTGCGAAGGTGCTTGTGCTGGTTACGGAATGCGCCATGGACACGTATGCTGACGAAAAAGCAGATTCCAAGGTTGACGGATGAGCAGCGTCAGCTGGTGGCAGACAATCTGGGGTGTGCAAAAGCGGTTTGCAATAAAATGCAAAACTACATTATATTGCATCGAATAGAGGATCCGCTGGAGGTCTGTTATCTGAGAATGGTTGAGTGCGCTCGATTATATGCTCCGGAAAAGGGCGCAGTCAGCACATTCTTTTATCGGCTGTGCCGGACAGCGTTACTGATCGAGGGACGCAAGTGTTGGAGCGAATGCCGCGATCCTCAAAATGTCGCTTACTCGCTCAACGATACGGTCAAAGACAGTGAACAAAATATAAGCAACTTGGATATGCTTATTGATGATGGATACGACCCTGAGCAGGTGCTTTTGTCCAAAGATGCAGTAGACAGTGTCATTCGTCACTTGCGTTCATTTACTCGAAGGGTTAAGCCAATGGACTTGGAGATTTATTTGGCGCACATCAACGGCGAAAAGTATCGTGACATAGCACCGCGATACGGGGTGTCCTTTCAGGCTGTGGCGTTGCGCGGTAAAAAGGTAGAGCGACTTGTACGCGAAAGGTTTGCGAAAGAATATGAGAGCTAAACTCAGCGGTAAAACGATTTTTTTGGAAGCGGTCGATGCGGGCGATGCTGCGAATATCGTCAACTTTCCGCGTGCGACACGGACGAGCAAAATGCCACCGCGCACTTGGATGCTCCCGTTATGCTTTGACACAGTTTCCGACCTTGCGAGGTTGAAAGTGTCGTGCGATACGGAACTGCGTTCGGCGGCTAAGCAAATGTTAGCGGCGCACAAGTTTATTGACGATCAGAAGGTGCTTGAGCATGTCGAGCCGGTGGGAAAACCGCCAATCAATGAGAAATACAGCTTATTCCAGCACCAGGTGCGTGCATTTAATATCGCACTGGCGTTGTACGGCTATGAGGTGAGGTGATGTCCGTGAACATGTCTAACGGTATTGGTGCTTGTGCCTTACTGATGGACATGGGCATATGGCACAGGTAAGACGCTGACCACGGTGGCAATTACCGGACGCATGTATCTGGATCACAAAATCCGACGCGTGCTGGTGATTGCTCCGTCGTCAGTTTGCCCTGTGTGGCCCGCAGAATACCGCAAGTTTGGCGCGTTCCCAGCGCGGGTGGTCGTTATGTTAGGCGAAAGACAGAAACGCCTGAGTGCCCTGAAATACGCATCAGGCGATATTCTGCCGGGGATGCCAGACCCACTGCGCGTAGTGGTGATCAATTACGAGTCAACGTGGCGGTTTTTGGATGAGCTGTTGGCATATGATGCGGACATGATTGTCTGCGACGAGATGCAGCGCATCAAAAGTCATACCGCACAGCAGTCAAAAGCAGTGCATAAACTGGGGGACAAGGCTCGGTATCGGCTGGGGTTGACCGGAACGCCTGTACAGAATGATACACGTGACCTGTGGAGCGAGTATCGATTCCTTGCGCCGGGCATTTTCTCTGGAAGTTATTATGCTTTTGAGAAACGTTATGCGGCGATGGGCGGTTATGGTAACCACCAGTATTTTGGCCCGCGCAACCTCGACGAGCTAACGCGCAAGGCTCACAGCATCGCCTATCGTGTAACAAAGGCTGAATGCCTTGACTTGCCGGAAAAGACGTTTGAAATGCGCGATGTACCGCTCGAACCGTCTGCTGAGAAAATGTACGACCAGCTTCGCAAGGAGTCCATCCTTGAACTGGAAAACGGCGACAGCGTAACAGCGAACATCGTTCTGACGCGGTTGCTGCGCCTGCAACAGCTCACCGGCGGCTATCTGACGGATGATGAGGGTAATGTGCAGCATGTATCCAGTGCCAAGCTGGAGGCGGTATCGGATATTGTGCAGAGCCTGTGTGTAGATGAAGGGAAGAAGGTTGTAATTTTCACCCGCTTCCGCGCCGAGCTGGATGGCGTATGCGACGTCTGCCGGAAGGTGCTTGGTGACTTGAAGCTGGTGTATATCGATGGTTCTGTTCCGCTGACACAACGCGGCGGTATCGTCGAACAATTCCAAACGGACAGCAACACTCGCGTGTTTGTTGGAAATCTGGATGCGTGCGCAGAAGGCATTACCCTGACTGCATCTGACACCGTTGTGTATTACTCGCTGACGTTCAACGCAGCGAAATATGCACAGTCGCAGGATCGCATTCATCGCGTCGGTCAGCGGAATGTATGCACATATATCCATCTGATTGTTCCAGGCAGCATTGATCAGAAGATCATGGATGCGCTGGACAAGAAGATAGACCTTGCGAAGTCGGTCACGGACAACTGGCGCGAGCTGCTGGAGGCGTAGGCTATGGCTGAGCAAAGTGGGTTGCCGCCGCTTGACGGCAGGCGGCGGGAGATCATGGCGATCATATACAGGTTTCGCCAAAAGTACCAGCATCCTGAAAATACACAAGCCTATTGGGATGGGCTGTATCAGGATGTGAACAGTATCAGTGCCAAGTTTGGCGGCGACCCGTTTGTGGCGGATCTGCTGGCGGCTTGCGTATGCGATATAGAGAGAGTTATGGAGGGTAAAGCATGACGGTTGAAGCGTTGTCTGGCGCTATTGCAAATTTGCAGGCGCTCAAAGACAGGAAAGACGAGCTGAAAGAGCTTGTCAGTGAGAACAACAAGCAGATCGAACAGGCTGAGAAGGATATCATTGCCGGACTGATGGATCTGGCGGAAGCTGCGGGTCTTGAAGACCCGGCGTCGATCACGGTCGATGTGGAAGGCCGGCGTTATGGTCTGTCGATCAAGCGCTATTACAGCATCAATAAGGATAACAAGCATGAAGCGTTCGCGATGTTGCGTGAAGCAGGGCTGGGCGATCTGATCGTTGAGCGCGTGGATGACCGCACGCTGACGAACACGTTGAGCGAGATGCTTGATGAGGATGGTGACCTGCCGGAGAATCTGGCGGCTATCCCGATGAGCGTTTATGAAAAAACCACTATTACTGACCGCAAAGTTGCATCAAAAAAGAAAGGATGATTTTTATGGCAAAGAATGAGCTTGCTGTTATTGACAGCGCGAAGGCAGAAGCGGTACTGGTTCCATCCAGTGACGAGATTTCCTCTCTGATGGAGGAGCTTTCCGATCTTGACCGCATCCCGTATGGCCGCATTAAAATCCCGTCTGGCGGCGGTAAATCGTTCCAGGTATTCAACCCGGGCGAGGACGATAGCGACGATGAGAAAGTCATTGAAGGCGTTATCATTATGTCGCACAACACGAACGGCTACTGGCCGGATGCGTATGACGGCACAAAGAACCCGCCTGTCTGTCAGTCCGGCGACGGTGAAACTGGTATCTGGGCGGCGACCGGCGAGGTGCGTACCTGTAAGGATTGCCCGTACAACCAGTTTGGCTCGGGCGTAGACAACAAGGGCAATCCCAGCCAGGGCAAAGCCTGTAAGAACATGCGTCAGGTGTATATCCTGCGTCGCGGGGATATTTTCCCGATGGTGCTGACGCTCCCGCCGACCGCACTTGGTGCTTTTGCTGGATATCGCGTCAAGGTCACCATGAGCCTGCGTAAGAAAATGAACGCGATTATGACGCGAATCACACTGAAAACCGCACAGAGTGCCACAGGCGTGGCATACAGCACGCCGGTATTTGAGGCGGTTGGTGCGCTTGACAAGACGGATGCTGCGGCCGTGGCAGCGTATGCGGCTGAGTTTATCAAATCTGCCGTCCGTGTCAGTGCTGCGGACGTACAGCCTGAACAGCCCGCTCAGGAGTTTGTCGAAGTGTCGGATGCCGATGTACCGTTTGACGTTCCGTCCGCTGCGCCTGACGAGACGTTTGCGCCAATCGAATAAGCCATACAATCAAGCAGGTCTGCACAACCTGCTGAAATGGTTTGATAGACCATGAGCGATTTATTTGAGCGGTTAAAGCAGATTCCAGCTTACGATGCGGCGCAGCGGCAGGGAATCGAGCTAAAGCGTAACGGGTATAAATTCTGGGCTTGCTGTCCTCTGCATGGCGAAAGAACGCCGAGCATGTGCTTTTACCCTAACGGCAGTTGGTATTGCTTCGGCTGTCATCAAGGCGGCGATGCCGTGACCTTGTACGAGAAGATGATGCAGGTATCGTCTTTGGAGGCTGCTGAACGGTTGGCTGCGGATTTTGGAATCGAGGTTTCAAGCTACACGGCAGATAAGCCGCGTGAAAAGCCAAAGCCGACTGTCTATCATCTTGTACAGGCTCTGGAAAAGCGGCGCGGTGCAGAATGGAACAAGCTATGCCGAGCATATCATAGAGCAAATGCAATACTTGATAAGTATTGTGACCCCACCCAAGACCCTTGGGATACGCGAGAATTTACTAATGCTATAATCGCAAGAACGTATGCTATGCAAGAGCTTGACTGGCTCTGGCAGGCTACTATGGTTGATCTTGCGACAGAGTATAAGGAGGGCAACGATGCCAAGTCAGGAGGAACGGGAAGCACTGGAAGCATTGATGGCGGACAATGCAGCACTGGAGGCGATGGCGCGGCAGGAACAGTATAATCGGCAGGCTGCGCGTCAAGTTGAAGAACTGCATATATCGCAGGCGAAGCCGATGCCCCCGTTGCCTAAACAGGTTAAGCCGCTTGAGTTTTACCGGGCATCGGACTTGTATGGTAAACAGCTCAAACGACCGCCTGTCATTGTCGAAGGCATGATACCAGCGGGGCTTACGGTGCTTGCCGGTGCGCCTAAGCGCGGCAAAAGCTGGATGGCACTCAAACTGGCACTTTGCGTATCTAAGGGCGATAAATTTCTGGGTTTTCCGACCAAGCGTGGCAGCGTGCTTTATTTGGACCTTGAGTCGCGTCAATATCGTGTTCAGGATCGTCTGTCTCGCCTGATTCCGGGCGCTGCGCCAGACAATCTGTATATCGCGCATCAGGCAGATAAGCTTGATGGTGACTTGTTGGAACAGCTCAAGAGCTGGACGTCGCAGGTTGAAAGCCCGTCGATGATTATTATTGACACCGTTGGTCGCGTGAAGGGCGGCACCAGACGCGGTGAAAACGCCTATGAGGGCGATACTCGTATATTTGGCAAAATGCAGAGCTTCGCGCTCGAAAACAATATTGCCTTAATCTGCGTGCATCACTTACGCAAAGATAACGGCAATAATGACGACTATTTTGAACGCATCAGCGGCTCGATGGGTTTTACCGGTGCTTGCGACGCAGTTATGGTGCTTGCCGGAAAGCGCGGGGAAGAAACCAGCACGCTGAAAACCAGCAGCCGTGACTTTGATTCGCAGGATTTTGTTGTGAGGTTTAACTCGGGCGACTGGGAACTGGTGTCCTGCAACAGCGAGGAATACGCCGAGCTGCAGGAGTACAATGCATCGCAGATGGTGCGCGGCATCATCGCTGTCGCGAAACGTTATAACTGTTGGCGTGGGACGGTAAACGACTTGAGCTGTGAAATGTCGGAGACTCTTGGAGAACCCGTCGAGGAAATTCACGCGACGCAGTTTGGTCGGCAACTTTCACACTTTGCGCCAATGCTCAAGCGGCGAGATGGAATCATCATCACTGTTCAGCGGGGCAAAGGCGGCAAACGCTCAATCAAAATTGAAACTGAACAGAGCCATCAGGTTGTGTTGCCTGAAGAATTCACTGCGACGGACGAGGACCTGCCGTTTGAGCCGTAAGGAGGGAAATATACGTTGGATAAAGCTATGACTGAAAAAGAATGGTTGCTGATTCTGAAAGCTGTTTTTGAAAATGACAGTCGGTTTAACGACTTTGTGGCATCGTTCGACTTTGTGCCAAGCTGTGAGTATGCGTTTAGCGTAGCCTTGTCTGAGCGTGAACAGTCGTACTTGCGCATTCGTTACGCTGAGTGCCGGTCAATGCGGGCTATTGCGTACAAGGACGATTTGTCTGTTGAGCGCGTGCGTCAAATCCTTATGGCTGCGCTTGATAAACTCCGCTCACCGGACGTTGCGCCTATTCTGCTGTATGGCGTACGCGGTTACGCGAACCATCGTGCATCGGATGCGGCGCAAATTGCCGCCCAGACAACGGCAGAAAAGTGTCTGAAAGAGTATACCATCTCGTTTAAGAGCCCGGCAGAATACGCGAATAATGCGAACCTGTACAGGCTGCCGCTGTCCGAACTGGGCTTGTCTAACCGCTCAAAGCACGCCCTGTTCAGCGTTGGCTGTTCCGACGTCGGCGATGTGCTGACGCTTGGTAAGGACAGGCTTGTCAAGCTACGCAATATCGGGGAAAAGTCGTATAACGAAATCTGTGACGCAATTGAGAAACTGGGAATCGACGTCCACTACATCAGACCAAAGGAGACCACATATGAACAGGTATCAGAGACGGAAAAGGGCGCGGGAGCGAGCTACCTCGGATGCGCGACTTGATTGTTTGAACAACGCAATGGCTGTTGGCTATAACGGTGGCATTGCCTGTGGGATTAAGTTCAGCAGCAGTAAGATTTATGAAAGCTATATGTCATGGAGGGGATAGCGGATGGCGTTAGTTGAGTACGACCTTTTCGGGCAAAAGCGGGACAAGGTGCAGACGGCGATAGACCGGCTGCGGGCGTTTGAGCCGAAAGAGGGGTACTATGTCGCGGACAGCGGCGGGAAAGACAGCTCATGTGTCGTCAAGCTCTGCGAGATGGCAGGGGTTAAGTTTGATGCGCACTACAACGCGACGACGATTGACCCGCCACAGCTTGTACGCTTCATCCGGAAGCATCACCAAACCAAAATCGAAAAGCCTGAGTATACCATGCGGGAGCTGATCGTCAAAGAGCAAATTCCGCCAACGAGATTGATGCGCTACTGTTGCAAACACCTCAAAGAGCTGCACGGTCAAGGGCGCGTCGTGGTTACGGGCGTAAGGTGGGCGGAGAGCGGAAACCGCAAGAACAACCAAGGGCTTGTGACGTTTGCGACTGCGTCAAAAGAGCTAAACAACGCAGCGGATTTGAGCGGCGCAGAGCCGAATCGGACGAGCAGAGGCGGGCTGATACTCAATACCGACAACGACGAGAACCGCAGAATGGTTGAAATGTGCTATCGGACGCACAAAACGCTTGTCAATCCGATTATTGACTGGACGGAGGAGGATGTGTGGGAATTTATACGGCACTACAACGTGCCGTACTGCGAGCTGTACGATTGCGGATTTAAGCGGCTTGGCTGTGTCGCCTGTCCGTTGGGCGGTTCCGCGAACATGCAAAGGGAGCTTGAGTTTTTCCCGCAGTTCAGGAAATTTTATATACGCACTTTTGAAGAGATGCTGGACGCAAGGCGAAAAGCTGGAAAATCCATCAATAGGCATTGGACGGACGGTGAATCAGTCTTGCGCTGGTGGATCGGAAAAGGCGGAGAGAGCAAAGACGAGTTGCAGCTTGGGATTTTTGACGAAGCGGAGGAATGAACGATGAAATGTACATGGTACGCCGATTTTGAAGGCGTCTGCACCAATGACGAGTGTCCGTATAGCGGTGACACATGTCCGACGAGCGAACACCCGGAGGTGTGCAAATATGCCGAATATACTGAAAAGCAGCCCGAAATTCCGCAGTTAAGCGTGGAAGAGCTGGCTAAGACACTGAGGCTCTGCGATAGCACGAGTTGCATCGGTTGCGCATTTTTTGATTTTGTCGATTGCGGAAGTGCCGCAAAGCAGCAAGCTGCCGACATGCTCGAAAAGCTGGCGGCGGAGAAGGACGCGAAGAAGCCGGAGTGGATCAGCGTTAAGGACAGGCTGCCGGAGAAAAACAGCATCGTCCTTGTTTGCATGGATAATGGGCAATACAAAGTCGTACTGACTTCGCATCTTTCGAGCAATGGAGAGTGGATATCGTATGACAAAAACCGAAAAGTCACTCACTGGATGCCGTTTCCCGAGCCGCCGAAGGAGGAAGAGTGATGAAAACGCCTGATGAGATCAAAAAAGCCCTTGAGTGTCACAAAAATGGAAGAGCGTGTTACGATTGCCCCTATGAGCAGGTGCGGACGTTCAGCGTTGACGGCGTGACCTTCGGTTGCTCGAAAGATATCGTCACCGACGCACTCGCCTATATCGAGCTGCTTGAGAGCCGCGTAAAAACCGATAAGGAATAATATAGAAAGTAAAAGTCAGGAGGAAAATTATGAAAAAGGTTTGCACTATTATTTTTGTTTTGATTGTCGCAGCTGTTATCGCTTTTTTCTGCGCGGATTCCGCGTCTGCAACGACAATTAAAGAAGGATATGTCGGCATTGTCTTAAATTGGGGTAAGGCTGAAGCTGATGTTTTGACACCCGGCTTCTACGTCATTCCTCCGTGGGAATCGGTAGTCAAAATGGATTGCCGCTGGCAGAAATACGAGGTCATTTGTTCGGCATTCAGCAAAGATATTCAGCAGGTTGACATCAAAATGACCTGCAATTATAAACTGTCAGAAGATGGAGCAAGACGTATTTATTCACAGGTTGGCGAGGATTACGGCAGTAAAATCATGGAGCCGTGCATCCTGGATGCTGTCAAAGCTGTATTTTCCAAATACACGGCAGAAGAATTGATTTCTGAACGAGGAATCATTTCTAGCGAAGTTTATGAAACTATTTATTCAAAAATGGAAATCTATGATGTAAAAATCAAAGATGTCGCCATTACGGATATTGATTTTTCTGATGCCTTTACCGATGCGGTGGAAGCTAAACAGGTTGCCACACAGAAGAAACTGCAAACGCAGACCGAACAGGAGCAGCAGACCATCATTGCCGAGGCCGAAGCCGAACGTGAAAAAATTAAGGCACAGGCTGACGCAGAAAAAAAGAAGATCGCGGCTGAGGCCGATGCGGAAGCAGTTAGGATTCAAGCTGACGCAGAAAGTTATCGCCTTGAAGTAGAATCGAAGAACATTACGGACAAAGTAATCCAGAAAGAATACATTAAAAAGTGGAATGGTCAGCTGCCGATTATCAGCGGAGGCAGCGCAACGCCAATTGTGAATATGACCGAATTGTTGAATGGTGAAAAATAACAAGAGGAGATCAATTCATGAATAACACGCCTAAATGTCCCGGATGCGGTGCTGACATGGAGTTGATGCATTTGTGTAAAGCCGCATTTTGCTACGCCTGCACGAAATGCGGCTGGGGTTCGCCAGTCGGCGTTGATCCTGAATCGGCGCTCCGAATAGCGATGCGCCGCGCCGAGCCGAAGAATCGCGTGCTGACGCTGGAGGAAGCGACAGGAAGCGATGAACCTGTATGGCTTGAGGTAATGAGCCGGGTATTTATTGCCAATGTGTGTGTCGCGCCGGATGCGAGAATGGCACAAATACAGACAATTGGGAAAGCATCTTGCGAATACCTGCCGCTCTGTGATTATGGAGTGCTTTGGCGTTGCTGGCTGCGCAAGCCGACGAAGGAAGAGATGGAGGGGAGACTATGGGAAAGCTGATGACTAAAATTCGGCAGAGGTTATGCCGTCACGCATTTATGCAATGCGGGAAATGGCGTCACGAGGGCAAAGCATGGCATCTTACAGGCCAATGCGCCGTATGCGACCGTGAAGTATTCCATATATTCATGGAAGATGCATGCGTTGAGAAGATGTATGATGAAATACAGAAGGAGAAAGGGAGGCGAAAAACATGAGCGAAACGCCTAAATGCCCGTATTGCGGAGACAGGATGGAAATCCACGTTCGTCCACATACAACCGAGCAGGAGTTCTTCTCGGCATGGTATCAATGTGTGACGTGTGAAAGCGCATCGCCGCGAATTGAGTTTATCGGAAACACGTCGCAGACCAAAATTGAAGAACGGCTGCAAGCTGTGTCGTCGCGCCGCGCCGAGCCGAAGAACCGCGTGCTAACGCTTGATGAAATTCGGGCAATGCAGGATAACAACCAATGCAATTGGGTTCTTATTTGGGTTGAAAGCCAATCTGAAATAAATACAAAAGAATACTGTTTAGTACAAGGCTGTATACAGTATATAGTAGATAACGAATTTAGCTTTGTTTATCCTGCTTGGGAAGGAAATGATCTATTTAGGGCTGAAGTCTATAAGAAAACTTGGCGTTGCTGGTTAAGAAGACCAACAGAAAAAGAAAGAGAGACTGTGCTATGGGAGAAGTAAAGGAAGGTCTTGCACTGGAAAATGGCGGAGAAATGACGTTGGCTGATGCGATGATTGCTATCATACTGACATCGGCTTGTCCCACACGAAGCTCAAGAAAGAAACTTGAAAAGATGCGCGACGCGCATTATAAAGAGGTGACAAGCAGTGATCGACAGTCCGTGTCATGGATGCGGAGAGCGCGCCGTCGGATGTCACGCAAGCTGTGAGCAATATGCAAAATGGGTAGAAAATATGGTACTGATTCAGACAAATATTTCGGTTCCGCATTACATGCCACCGATTCCGATAACGCATGAAGAGCGGATACAAGCCGCGATGCTCTGTACCAATATCTTTCCAGTACCGCCGCCGAAATCACCTCTCGATAAAATGCTTGAAACGCTTGAATGGGAAAATTCACACAGCTGGTTATACAGGATAATTCATTGGCGCGAAAACCCGAAGTATAGAACATAAAGCACAAAAAAAAGACCGAACAGCATGGTAAATCCCACGCTATTCGGTCTTTTTCATCAATCCTTGTCCAGATATGCTATTTGTGCTATTTAACTGGATGAATTGTAACGTCGTGTACGGTATTGTTCCCGACGAATACAGGAGGAATCCATTTAAGCACCAACTGCTGATTGCTTGATCCTCGCGTGCCCGTCCAGTAATGATGCCAATGAGCGCGACGTATGTGTGGTGATTTCGCTGTATGGTTACCGGCGTTTTTGCGGTCTTTTTCATCACCTGCGGCGGCATAACCTTTTCGGATTACTGCTCCAACGTGTACGCCTGCCGTGGTGATGGTCGGCGCACGCGGAGGGCGTTCAGTACTTAATGTGGCGACAGGTTTAGCTTTAGCGTGACGTGGAGCTTTATCGTAATCAGGTTCTTCAGCGCACAGATAGAGCAGCAGATTTAAAATGCACGAAAATGTGCGGACATTATCGGACTGGCTGATTTGAATCTCATCGGTCATCTGTACAATCTCCCTGCCAAGCTCTGTTTGAGCATTAAAATCAGCCGAGCCTTGCAATGCAGCCAGAGATTCCTCAATCGTCCCTTTGATGGGGAGCATCAAGGATGAGAAAGAACGCTCCGACTCTTTTAGAGCTAAAATGCGAAGCTCTTTCCAACGATTACTAACATCATATTCCATCCATGCGAAAAATCCATCTGCTACGGATTGTCCGAATATGTCTACCATACCGTCAATGTACACGCATGGTACAGGCAAATGGAGTAATGCATCCCCAGGCAAATCACCCGAAAAAGGCTGTTTTTCAAGTTCTGACCGTAACATGGCATCAAATTTAAAAACCTGTTTGGTTTTTTGCCAAAGATACGCTGCTGCTAGAGGTGCGGTCTGCTGGACAATAAACGCATTTGGAACATTAGTGTGATTCTGAGCACACAGGCATGCCATAACCTCGCTCATGGGCATGGCGCACCACGCAGGCCATTCACCGTCTGCCTCAATCTGATCTCGGATAGAATATAAACGGTCAAGACGTGTACAGGCATCTTGGTTTTGTTGCATTAGCTGTTGCGCGAACACTTCCGGTAGAATTTTCATGTTGCAGCAGTCTCCGTTCTTTCGCGAGCATGCTTACGCTCGTAGCTTTCAAGCACATCTATCGCCAGCTTATCAGGATTGACGTTACAGATGGCTGCAATTTTCTTGATGGTGTGGGGTTGAGGTCTGCATTGATTTCGTTCCCACATCTGGATATGTTGTCTGGCTACTCCAAGGCATTCCGCCAACCGTGCAACGGTCAAACCGGCATCTGTTCGAGCTTTGAAGATGGGATTGTCCTTTTGGATGGGTGGCTCTTGCATACGAACGCCACGCGAAAGCATGGCGTCCACAGATAATCCATATACATTTGCAATCTTTTCAACTATATCTTGAGAAGGGAGAGAAAGACCGCTTTCGTATGTACAAAGCGTAGGAAATGGAACACTAATCCGTTCTGCCAGTTCTTTACTGCTGATTCCGTATTCGTCGCGAAGCGCATGCAACGCTTTACCAGATTCCAGATTCTCTTTTTTGTGCTGGGATTTATACCGCTTAATTAACAGCGGGTCTATATTCAGAACCTTTGCGAACCGTTCTGCGGAAACAGAGGTCATCGCACGTTCTCCGTTTTCGATATGGCGAATTTCACTAGCACTCATGCCTACTGCCGCCGCCAACTTCTCTCTTGAGAGACCAGCTTCTTTGCGTAGCTCAAACAGGGTCTTCTGTTCGATTTGCTTGATTTTAGGCACGTTGTTCATCCTTTCCTTGTATGTCTGCACGAATCAAACCTTTGATGTAATCTGAATTGCATTCCTTGCCGCTACGCACGCCAGGAGGTGGTTCTGGCGCGTTGCTTGGGTTTACTGGTATGTTTTATCTAGGAACATGGGACGGCTGTCAATGGCGATATAACGGCATCTGTTTGCCATCCGAGTGACGGCGGCTTGCAGATTCCGAAGCTCGGCAGCAAAACCGAGAGCGCGGTAGGCTGACTGTATGCCGTCAACGTAGGACTTATCCGGCATAGACATGCGCTGCATATCCTTCTTCATGATGTAAATCAAGCCGGTGTATGTATTCCCGTCTGTTCCATGTACGGTGGTGGTTTCTTTGGTGTAATAGCGCGGCACACCCTCATATCGGTCGAGGCTTGCTTCGTCCCGGTTGCTGATTTCCCAAATCAGGACAGGGACACGATCTTCTGCCCATTTGCTTGGTTCCACCGTAGCGTGCAGATAAAACTCCAGCGTATGATTGTCTAACCATCCTGTAGTGATCAGCTTCGCGTCAGGGCAGCGTCGCGCCATTTGTGCCGCGCTCATGTTTGAGCCGTAGGCGATATAGGTTTTCATTTGGCATCCTCCAATGCTTGAACTATATTTGCGATCTTTGCCGCGACGCTTCCTTCCGACGTATACGCCGGAAGGAAAGGGGATTACCAGGAAAAATCGTTGTCGTTTGGTTTAACATAAACTTTATCAGGATACTGTTCCGCGCCGTTTGCCCTGTTCCAACGGTCGGCAAACTCGTGCATGGAAAACGTGACGCCATCGTGCGTGATGGACGCGTCCTCACAGTGGGTAAAACATGTGTCGCTGTCCATCACATCAACGATGCGTTGAGCATCGTCGCGGGAAATGGTTTTGAGCCAGCGGTCAACGTTTTTCTGGCGAAACTCGGCAATGAGCTGATCGGCCAGCGCGTTGATTTCTGCCGCTTCATCGCAGTCTTTTCCGCGGAACATGACAGCATCATAGCCATGTGTCATCAGCGCGATGACATCACCTTCCGGCGGCGTGGTGAAACGGCGGCCATCGTGCCAGAGCTGAGCGCAAAAGCCGATTCGGCGCTTGTATTCGTCTGGGTCGTTTTTCTCCATGCGGAGAATAACGGCGAAGTCTTTCAATTCAAGCGCATCATGCAGGCGGGATTCAAAAGACATCGTTTTTTCTTTCATGATAGTTTCCTCCATTTTTTGATTTGCGAGTTTCCGCGACGCGCACAGCATCCGCTCTGCCGTGCCTGTTTGATTCAAGTATAGCCTGTTTTGTGGCTTTTTTCAAGGTCAGTTGTCCTTGTTTTTGCCACTGAATGCTACAATCAGCACAAGTATTTCCAGCAATATTGCGCCAAGCAGCACCATGCCGAAGCTGCTGGAGGTAAGCCATATCCATATCGTTGCTATCCAGACCACTGTTCGTTCCTCCTTGATTTCAAAGTTCCGCGACGCGCCCGCCGGAGGCGGGCTGGATATCAGCATTTAATAAGCATATAACGCTTTCGAATTTTGTTTTCGGGATCAGGCTCAAGATGCCTGAATACCAGCGTACCGTAGATCCGTCTTTCTGTCACCGTCCATAATTCATCATCTTCTGTTATTGCTTCACCGTATTCGTCGATTAACTCATCCAGTTTATCTTCAGTTTTCACCACGCTCAAGTCTTTCTCCACGATAAGACTGAACCCTTCATTCAATGCATCGTTAATTAGCTCATACAGATTTCCAATCTTTTTCATCGTCTTTTTCCTCCAATCTTAATTTAAAAGTTCCGCGACGCATCGCCCACCCTTGAGTGGGCGATAGGGGTCAGCCTGCCATTCGGCGTGGTCCGGGGTTATCTGCATCCCGCCATGCGCTGTTACCAGGCAAGGCATCGAGCAGGTGCTTGCGTGCCGTGGTGAACTCGTCACCAATCAGGCCCAAATGCAACAGCCAGACTCTAAATGTATATTTAGGATTGTCTGTCACAGTCTGCCGTGGCGAACAGCTTCTCGATTTTAAAGCCGTGAAGCTCATCGCTAGGCAAAGCTGAATGTACGCTTTGACTTTGCCGGCGTGCAAGGTTGAGTTGAAAGCTCGAAACTCGATTGTGCCGTTCCTGAACACGCTATGCAGGTTCAGAAGATGATAGCGTGTATTGTTGTAATGTTCGTGCTTGCACGTTTCGATGTCCGTTTCGTAGCTGCCGTTTGTCGGGTACCAGATTTCTGCCAGCGCATCCATATCTTTCGGCTTTTCCCGGTTTACTGTCTCAATAAATTTGGGAGCTGTATTCTGGCAATAGCCACGACGCCTGTCCAAAATCCCGAGCGACTCGGTCAGCAGGTTTTCCTTGCTTGCGACCATGTTCGCCAGATTTCGGAGCGTCGTGGCATTATGTTCGCCGACGCCAATATGAATGTGAATCCCGCAGGTTGCATTGACTTCTGCGCCTTGACGACGCAGAGCCCTGACCGCTTCCTGCAAGAACTCGATATCTGCCAGCCCATCAAAGAATGGGGGAGAGTTGAGTTCGCACTTCTCGTCGCGACTTCTGGCCGCGATAGAACTGTCATAGACGAACTTCCAGATTCTGGATTTGGGATCTTTTATGGTCCACGCATCGTATGTGCCGCCAGGATGCGCCATGTTAGTGCATGGCACGCCCCAGAGCGTCATCAAAGTACACGCCGCAGCATATCTGGAAATTCCGCACATCTCGATCTCGATTCCGAAGCTCTGCTTGTACATATTCTCGATCATGATTGTTTCCTCCTTTGCTTTTCCGCGACGCAGCCCCTGCTCGATTTGAGAGCAGGGGACTCTGCACAAGCTCATTGTTATGGGTTACCGGATAGTAAAGCGTTTCCCCTTTGCTGTAATGTGATACCTATTCCTGCCGCAACCGTCATCCATGCGAATCATGCGCTTGATGTCCTTAAGTTGACAGCTTTTCATGCGCGGTTTGCGCTGGATCCAGCGCAACGCAATCATCTTATAGGCATCACTCAAATCCGGCGATAGCAGATTCGCACATCCAGCGAAACGCTGCACTCGTTTTTTCCCGATTTTTACTCCCTCGTCATAAGTCGTGTAATAGTCTTCGGCTATTTTGGCGAACTTGATTTGAGAGCATACCTCGAGCTGGCTATTCCAGATAGTGAGCCCGTCCTGTTCGACGACTCTGCCAATGGTAATAGTTACGATCTCCCCGATGGGGAATTCGCAACTTTTTTCAATCAGCACCCGAATAATTTCTGAGCCGTTCGTAAGGTCAACCTTTGCGATTTCACCCTGACTCCCGGACATAGTCCACGGGTTGATTTGATACCCAGCAGACAAAAGCTCCGCGATTTTCGATGTGTAGATACGGCTGATGTCATCTTTATTCATGTTTTTTCCTCCAATATTCCTTTGATTTAGGATCTTTCCCGCGACGCGCCCTCCGGCAGTAGCCGGAGGGGAAATGGTTAAATCCCGAGAATATGCCGTGCAAAGGTGTCAAGCATTTGGCATGCTGTATTTTGGAGCTCATCGATGGACGCACGCGGGTTTGCCTGCATCCATGCTGCAAAGGCATTCTCGATTTTGGAGCATTCTTCATGCCCTGCATGAACGCCGACCGTGTATCTGTTGTACCCAGTTGTGATTACGAATTTAGGAAATCCGTATACGTCGAAGTCCCAGCCGTACACACCCGTGTGATATCCGTCCCGCTCAAAGGGAGAAAGGACGCGCTGGAGATTGCAGTAGCTCACCGAGATTTTGGGTCTGCTGTCAGCCTTGATTCCCTTGATCGTCATCTGTCTTGCCATAGTTGTTTCCTCCATTTTTGTTTTTGATTTGCGAGTTTCCGCGACGCAGCCCTACTCGATTTCGGAGTAGGGCGATGAAGTTACCGTAAAATTTCATGTCCATGTTCGTCCGCGTATGTGACCATATCGTCAGACACATCTCTTGCGCGGTCAATGCATGAGATCAGCGATTGAACCCAAGGACCACGCTCTTGTTTGTCCCATGCTTCACAGACTTCATCGACACATTTTTCATTTGCATGGATTGCATCGTTCAGTAGCCAATAGGCCGAGTCAAAAACAGCCCATTCGTTGCCCATGAAAGTCTGAGATTCCATGACGCATCCAGCCATGTTAGCCGCAAGAAGAATAGAGTTATTGCTCTTGTAGCATTTCATTGCCAAATTATCAGTATTCTTCATGAATTTGTTCCTCCGTTCTTGATTTGCGAGTTTCCGCGACGCAGGGGCTCCCGCCCCTGGAATCATTCTGCCCGCGCATCCTCGATCGCGGGCTCCGTGTCATGGCTGCCTAAGGCGTCGCACAACACGACGTCTTTGCAGCCGCAGCCGCGACCGCAAGGGCATGTGGCAAACTTTGCCACAATCTGCCCATTGCGGCAAAGGGAAACCGGCACAGTCGTACCGTCTCCGCAGTAGCCATGACCTTTGGGCTCGCCCCAAAGGAGCCGATACCCCTTTTTAAATTTCATTTTTTTGTCCCCCTTTTTATTTTTTTTGCGTTGCCGCGACGCGCGGGTTATTTGCCCGCAAAATGAACCCAGGTTTGACCGGCGTATTCGATCAATATATTGTCCCCAGCAGTATCAATCTGAGCCATGGTTAATACGCTATATGCCCCAGCCGCAAAGGATGCAGCCATCAGAAGGCAGAGAGTGAGTGTAAAAAGAGCCTTTTTCATGTTTCGTTCCCCCTTATTTGCGTTTGCCGCGACGCGGGGCAGGAGCCGTTGCCGGTTCTGCCCTGCCTTGATGGGCGCTACCCATCCGTGCGTTTCGGCCGAGTTCCACGGCCACCCCTTGCAGGGGGTCCCCCGGAGCTATCCGGCGCCGACGCGGGGTACCGTGTGGCATCCTGCATCGGCATTAGGTCTTCAGGCGGTTCCGCCGGGCGTCTGCAAACACGCGGTTCCGGCGGTACTTTTGGAGGAGGAGTTGTTGTGCAGTTGTCAAGGGTCGTTTCGCATCAGCCCGCCATCCCCAGCCCAGTCGGCTCCGCCGCGCAGCTGCCCCGTCTGCCGGTGCCGTGCTCATGCCGTGCTGCCGTGCAGGGAGGGTCCCCGCTTGATGTGCTCCGTTAAGGGGCTGTATAGGCGCGATATGCGCATTTTACGCGTCCGTCTCAGGCCGCGGCGAGCAAAAGGTTTTTCGCGCCGTCCGTAGGTCCGTCCCTGTAGGGGCGGCCGCCGTGCGGCGGTATTCGCTTTTTGCTTTTTGCGGGTTCATGATATCGCTTTTTGCGGCGGAAGTCAACCCATTTTTTTATGTTTTTTTAGCTTTTTTCGGCTGTTTCGTGTTTTTGTTAAAACGTACCATAACGTTTGTATTTTACGGGGGCTACCTTGCATCATACCTGACAACGGCGTATTCCCGGGGCGCGGCGGCTGCATCCTATATATGCGTCCGTTCGCTGGGGCTTGCGTCCGTCCGTGGGCTGATCGGCTGTTCCGCTTCTGCGGGCGGGTTTGCGCCTGCCCGCTGGGGCTTGCGCCTGCCCTGGGGCTGATCGGCTGTTCCGCTTCTGCGGGCGGGTTTGCGCCTGCCCGCTGGGGCT
>ERZ1035032.641-NODE-641-length-26377-cov-12.861903_pt1 | contig 26377 bp, 24 predicted proteins | sample MGYA00520693_ERZ1035032 | MGnify/ENA primary metagenome ERZ1035032 (study PRJEB33766, sample SAMN09781740) | gut metagenome | biome: gut microbiome | host: Homo sapiens | place: Madagascar | study: EMG produced TPA metagenomics assembly of the PRJNA485056 data... | reverse complement strand
AAGGATGCTAAAATATGATGTTTTAATTGAATAATATTAACTAATAACAAATATTTCTAGTTGAATTATTATTTTTAAGAGCGTGAAAGTTCTGTAAGTTATCAATAGGGGGAAAATAAATGTATCTTGAAAAAAATAGTATTGTTTATCCTAATGTGCATGAATATATGCGAAGAGGAATGGATGAGAGCTTCCCCCAAGAATTATTAATTGAGTGGAAATCAATAGCTGCTGGTTATTCGGAAATTGCATCTTTGTGGGAAGGCGAGAAAAAGGTTATTCTTTCTCCCCAAAAAGTAAATAGTGAGTTTTTGTCATATCATGAAACTTATTCGGGGTTTAATAAATTGGAAAGTATTGTCCCAAACAAATTCACATCAGAAACATCATTCGATTTTTTACAAGATAACTATGTAATGAAAAAAATAGTTTGTTTTGCCGAAAATTCACAGGACTGTTATTTTATTCCCTGGGGTGCGACCAAAGGAGCGTATTCAATTGTTGAGAAAATAAAAGATTTAGCATATGTAAAATCAATAGAACTCCCTAAAGAATGTAATTATTGGACTAGTTCTTACTACGATACAAAACTTGGCTTTAAAGAATTGTGTTGGTGTTTAAATCTTCCGACACCGTCTGCATATTTATGTGATGATATTTTAGAAGCTAAGGATATTATTAAAATATTATATAGGCAAAAAAAGTCATGTGTTTTAAAAGCTAATAAGGGTGCAGGAGGATTTGGTAATCTATTTATATCGAATGATGATTTCAAATTAAGTTTTGAAGAATTAGAAAATAGAATAGATAATCAAATAAAGGAAATGCCCTATTTTAATACCGGTGCAATGCTGATTGAAGAACTAGTTGAAAAGCGTAAAAGTTATAAATTTTCTTCTGGATTTGCTAATGGATTTATTTATCCGGATGGAACAAATTGTTTTGTTGCTGCTGGATCTGATTATCATGACGATAATCATTATTACTCTGGTGCTTGGTTGGGAAAAAATATAATCTCTAAAGATATATTAAGTCAACTAAAAGAAACAGTTGATACTATTGGAAATAAATTGTCAAAAAATGGTTACAGAGGGCATTGGGGATTTAATTTTTTGATTGATAAAAATGGCAAAATGGTGTTGCTTGAATTAAATCCAAGACGATGTGGTGAGTCGCATATTCATAGCCTTGCGAACAAATTTTATGGTGATAATTGGATGGAAACTATTACTGTTCTTAATCATTTGCCTTTAGATGTAATTGTAGAAAGATATATAGAACCGGGTGAAGTTCTTAGACAATTTGAAATTGCCAATTCATTAGAAAAAGGAGCAATTGCTATACCTGTACAAATAAGTTGGCTAGAAAAGAAAAGGTTTAAAGGAATTGGATATATTGTGATGGGAGAAGACATATCGTGTGTGAAAACTATGGATCATAAAGTTAAAATGCTACTTTCAAAAATAGGGATACATGCAAAGTGAATTCTATTGTTAGGAGGATTGATATGAATATACAAAATGAATTTTTGTTAAACATAGGAAAAAAAACCAAAAAGGGTCGAATTAGATATTGGGATGATAATGATTTTAGTATTCGATTATCAAGTTTTCAAAATGAGCAACAAGCGGGATTGTGGTTTAAAACGAAAGGTTGTTCATATGACAGACGTGGGGGATGTATAATGTGTGACTATAGTATTGGGACAAATACATCTGTTTCTGATATGATTCGATATGTTGAAAAAGGTCTTTCGAAATTACCATCTCATTGCTCAAATTTATTAATTTCACCTTCAGGCAGTATGTTTGATGAAAGTGAAGTACCCAAGGAAGCTTTGATAAAAATATTGGATTTACTTAGCAAAAGTTCACATGATACATTCAGCTTTGAGACTCGCGCTGATACAATAAGTGATGAAAAGGTAAAAATGTGTCAGGAAATATTAAAAGGTAGATTGAAACGCATTTATATTGGTTTGGAAACTGCAAATCCGTGGGCGTTAAAGTATTCCGTAAACAAGCAAATGAGGACTGACGATTTTTTGAAATCGGTTGATATATTACATAGAAATGGGGTAAATGTTGCAGCTAACATACTAATCAGCATGCCCTTTTTTAATGAAAATGAATGCATTACTCTCGCGGTAAAATCAGCAAAGTGGGCAATAAAAAATGGTGTCGATGAATGTTTCTTGTTTCCAGTTCATGTAAAAGAACATACAACTTTAAAAGTGTTATATGATTACTCAATGTACACCCCACCATCATTATGGCAACTTGTTGAGGTAATAAGCAGACTGGGACCTGAATTGTATTCGAAAATTCGTTTGAGTTGGTACACATCATATGGGGCTTATAATGTCATTGCCTCACCTACTACATGCGAAAAATGTTACGATAAGGTAATTGATTTGCTTGATCATTTTTCACAATTCCAAGATCAACGGTCAATGGATGAACTTATTAATTTTGAATGTTCTTGTAAATATGCCTGGCAAGAACATATTGGAATATCAGAAATAAATACACCTGTCCAAAAAGTAAAAAATGCTTATGATTTTCTTGGAAAAAAATATATTCCAGATTGGTGGAAGGAGCATTCGAAAAAAATACTATCAGAACTTTCTATTGAGGCGGATGATATGTTGTATAAAAACAATATAAATAATGTTACATTATAATCATTTATAGAGGAATGCGTAAATATGATGAATGAATATGATTCTTTAGCGGAAATATATGATATATGGAGTAAGTGTGATCCTGCTTGTATTAAAGTTCGTGATTTTTATAAAAAAATTGCTTTAGGTTGTAAAGGAACGATTGTTGAATTGGGTGTTGGGACAGGTGAGATTGCATTAGAACTCGCTTGTAATGGTAGAAAAGTTATAGGTGTGGACTCATCTATCGAGATGATAGGTGCATTGAGAAAAAAAGCAAAACAATTAGGTTGCGCAAACGAAATCGACTGCATTTGTTCAGATATTGTTACCTTTAAATTGCCAGTTAAAGCAGATTTGATTTACTTCCCATTTCGTTCTATAGGACATCTTTTGACAGATGAAGTTAGAATAAAGGCTCTAACAAATATAAAAAATCAATGCGCACCAGGGGGTGTATTTGTTTTCGATCATTATATTTTTGATGAAGAATGGGCTAGAATGCATGAAGGTGTGCCGAGACTTATGTGTCAGGGAGAGAAATTTAATGGGGAAAAATATTATATTTGGGATACATATATATATGACTACAAGAAACAAGTGATGAATTGTACGATAACATCTGAACGAGTTAATAATGGTACAGTTATAGAGCGTAAACATATGCCATTATCATTTAGCTGGTTTTCACCGGAACACATAAAAAAGTTGCTTCTTGAAAGTGGATTTTGCATTAAGAATGTTTACGGGGATTTTGATTATACACCTTTAGAAAACAAGTGCCCGGAACAGATATGGATTGTATCGCCAAAGTGAAAGAAGTATATTAAAATGGATGTTTTTTTAAAATTTGCAGAACCAAATCAGTTTGAGAATATTAAAGCAATACAGAATAAATGTATAAACCACAATAATAAAGCAATTTATTCTGAAGAGTTTTTTTGTCTTAATGGTTTGAAAGTTGCTTTACGAAATAAATGTGTTTTAGTGGCACAAGTTGATGATGTTGTTGTTGGCTTTGTTAGGTTTTACATAAATAAAAGAGAAAAACGAATTTCTATATATCAGTATGCAGTACTTGAACAGTACCGTGGTAATGGAATTTCATTAGATATGTTTGAGTTTCTTCGAACATATTATTGTTTAGATTTGATTGTAAAATGTCCAACAAAAATTTATTTTAATAATTTTTATAAAAATCATAGATGGTTTTTATGTGGAGAGGATAATTTTTGCAATAATATTTGGATATTACCATTTAATTGATAATATAAGGGATTAAAAATGTGTTATGGATAATAAATTTAACAGTATGGGATTTAATCTGACACCAATTCAGGCATCGTTTATGATGCTGTTTTCTCATTATGGTGTCGAATCGGATTTTTATTATAAATATTTTACTTTAGAACAATTAAATCATCAATCCGACTCTAACAATCCATGTAAATTGTTTTATTCCTATCCGTATGGTGAAGATGTAATTCATATGGTGGGCGATATTCTTGGGATCTCAAGTTTTATCTGCCGTTATGAATGGAAAGGCAATTCATGTGATGATTTGGAAAAATGGTTGATTTCTTTGCCACATGAGAAGTGTTGGATTTTAGGACCTTTTAATCAAGATAAATTGTGGGATAGACTTGAAACAAAATTTAGTGATGTGTACGGGAACTATATGTGCTTGCTTCCAAGAAATGAAGATGGTCAACTATTATTTCAAGATCCCAACGGGTATCCTTTTTGTAAAATATCAATACTTATGCTCTTTAAGGCATGTTATTACACAAATTATTTGGTAGCTTTTTCATTAGATGAAAAACCTATATTGAATTCGAAAAATGAGTTAGCAATTAAAATTGCAGATAGGTATATAGATAATCGAAGAATATTATCAGTCGATAAAAATAAATTTTCATGTGGGCTTGAAATAACTAATAAAAAATTATTACAGAATAAACTGAGCATTTTTGAAAAAACATGCTTGCAATATTGTATTGCAAATTTATCTTGTGGGTTGCAGTCCACTTTAGAATTTACATATGAATTTCAAGGGAATCAAGCTTTAGATAAAAAAACTCGTCAATTATTATATAAATCTATTGAATTGTTTTTAAAATATGAGAAAAATACAGCGAGTGCATTATATTACCTAATTAACGAAGATTTAATTAATTTATCAAGAGATTTAGAAAGTATGATCAAAATTGAAAATCAATTGGATGAGTTGTTTTTGGGTTGACTAAAAAAGAGGTAAGTAATATGAGAAAAACACCTATTAATATTTCCAATACCGACAAGTATTATAATATGCTTATCGATATTTCACAAGAATTTGGAACTCCACTTTATGTTTATGACATTAAAATAGTACAGAGACAATTGGAAAAATTGAGAGGATTTTTACCTGATTATGTTGAGTTGTTCTATTCGGTGAAGGCTAATCCCAATTTGGATATTATTAGGTTTTTTCAATCAAGAGGGGCCGCATTTGAAGTTACTAGTGTTGGTGAATTAAATCGGGTTAAGCAATGCTGTAAACAAAAAATATGTAAAACGCTATTTGTGGGTCCCGGAAAGACTTCGAAAGATATTGAATATGCATTAAATAATCAAGTGGATTGGTTAGTTGTTGAATCTGAATCGGAACTTGAAAAAGTCCAAAAAAAATGTCTGGATGTTTCATTTAAAGGAAATATTGCAATAAGAGTTAATCCTGGTAAAGGTTTTGGGCAGGTTTGTATGAGTGGACACAATCAATTTGGAATTGATCAGAAATCGGCAATTAATCTATTGAATAAACAAAACAAAGAAAAGGGGGTTATACCCAAAGGTCTTCACTATTATTTGGGCACTGGAATTCTAATTAATTGTGATTTAATAAAAAATCTACAATTGGTTTTAAGTTCAGCGGAACAAATAATTGATGAATCAAATCTAGAGTGTGAGTTCCTTGATATTGGTGGGGGAATAGGTATTCCATATTATCATGGCGATAAAGAATTTGATTTGGATGGTATCAAAATGGAGTTTTCATCTTTGCTATCTGACTTTAGAAAAAAACATCCAGAAATTAAATATTTTGCCTTTGAATCAGGAAGGTACTTAGTGGGAACTTCGGGTTTCTTTTTGTCAAAGGTTGTAAATACAAAAATGGTATGGAATGAAAATTACGCTATTTTAGATGGAGGCTCTAATGTCTTTGCATTTGATTGTAAAAATGGTTTCCGACCGTTGATGATGGATTTACTTGATAAAAAAACTGAACGAAAGCAACAATATATTACTATATGCGGACCATTGTGCACAAGTATGGATTGTTTAGCAAATAATGTGTTGTTTCCAAAATTAAAAAACGATGATATAATTGCGTTTTTTAATGCCGGTGCATACGGATTTTCAGCAAGTCCAGGTAAGTTTTTAAGTCATGGATTTCCAAAAGAAATAGTGTTGAACTATTAATTAAAATAATCGATTTTTAAGACAAAAGGAGTAATATATTATGAGAGGAATTAATTTTGAAGAGGAAATAATAACTTTGTTATGTGATCTGTTTTCTTTTGATAGTTGTAATTTATCATTGGAAAATAGATTACGAGATGATTTGTATTTAGACTCAATAAATATGGTGTGTTTACAAGTTGCGCTTGAAGATAAATTTCAATTTCGATTCGATCCAAATGTTGACAACTTTTTTGAGATTTTTTATACAGTTGGTTCTCTTGTAGAGCATATTAAGAAATTTGAGGATTAGTATTATGAAAAAAGATAATGGTGCATTTTTTCTTTCAATGATTCAAAAAAAAATTAGAGAGGAACGTGAGTGTTTACCTAAAAATGAATTGTTCTTCAATAGAATTGAAAAAACAGTTCGAGGTCTTAGTGCAAATATTTGGTTTATGACTGAGGGATGTCAGTGGGATAAATCTGGTGGATGTACAATGTGTAATTATGGCAAAGGACATTGTATAAGTGACGATCAAATGATGAAAGCTGTTTTAAATGGCGTTAACAATTTACCAGAAGGAATAAAAGAACTATTTATTTCTCCATCAGGTAGCATGTTAGATGTTAAAGAAGTTTCACATGATGTTAGAACATTAATTTAGTTAGTAAATTAGATGTTGCTTTTTTTGCTTTTGAAACGAGGCTTGAAACAATTTGCAAAGATGACATCAAAGAATTAAGAAATATCATACAGAATAAAAAAATTGGTATTGAAATAGGGTTGGAATCGTCAAATCAATGGATAAGAAAGTATTGCATCAACAAAGGTGATGGTTTTGATAAATTTAAAGAAATCGCAAATCTCTTAAGAGAAAATGATATTGAATTTATTGCAAACATATCTTTAGGAGTTCCTTTTCTTTCTCAAAAAGATGCAATAGAGGATACGCTAACTTCAGCAACATGGGCAATTGAAAATGGGGCGGATACAGTTGTTATATTCCCATTGCATATAAAACCTGGAACTCTACTAGCATGGCTATATCAAAGTGGGTGTTATGAGCCACCATCGTTATGGTCTTTGATTGAGGTTTTATCTCAATTGCCACCTAACGTTAGGAAAAAAACAGACATATCATGGTATCGTAATTGTTATCAAGATGAAAAAAAAGTATTAAAGTCACCGACTACATGTCCGATCTGTGAAAGTAAAATTTTAGAATTACTGGATGAGTATCGCATCTCACGTTCCGATTTTATAATTAATCAACTTGTGGAAGTTGATTGTGATTGTAAAGCAAAATGGAAACATAATCTGAAACAAAAAAAAATAGTTGTTTCAGATATTAAAAATATATACTCTAAAATGGCGCATAGTTTTGGTTTCCAAAATTGGTGGGAGGAAAACTACGCGGAGGTATTATTAGATATGGAGCAAGATTATGTTTGAAAATGTTTTTTTTGATGAATTGCAAATATCCAATGAAATAGATAGAATAGTTCAGTTTATAGATAAACAACTTGTTGGTTGTAATAAAGTAGTCATAGGAATATCTGGTGGATTGGATTGTGATGTTGTTGCAAGATTGGCAGCACGCGTGTCCTCTATAAAAGAACTGAAACTATTTACGGTTATTCAGGATGATATGGAAAAATCACATCTGGATAATGCAAGAACTTTAGCAAGTGATTTGAATAGGGAACTTATTGAAATCCCATTGCAGTCAATACCGTTCTTAATAATGGATTCCGTATGTAGTGTTGATAAAAACGAGGGCTTTTCTCAAAAAGGCTTAGATGGAATGCGTATGAAGTGTAATATTAGAACTACTCTATATTCACTATATCAAGATCATGGATATGTGGTTTTGGGTACTACAAACAAAACAGAAGACTATATGGGTTTTTTTCTACCATTTGGGGATGGTATGGCACATATAAAACCAATTATTCACCTTTATAAGAGTCAGGTTAGGCAGATAGGACAGGCTTTGGGCACAAGAAAAGAAGTTCTTGAACAAGTTCCTTCAGCAGGTTTTTGGAAAGGGGAGCGTGATTTGGAAGATATGGCATGGTGGCTCTATAATCGAGGTCCGATTACTTGCGAGTTAGAAACATCAATTGAAGAGGACAACTTCGTTGAGAAAATCGAAAAACAACTTAGTGTTGAGAAAATTGATATGGTTTTATGGGGAATAAGTCATATGTTTTCTGATAAGGATATTGAGAGTGAAACTGGAATTCCCAAGTATATTTTAAGCATGTTTCGAGAATTACTAGAAAAATCCAAAAGATTTAAACATCGCCCAATAAATATTTCATTAGTGATTTAATTTTAATACATAAAGGAGCTAATATTTTGAATGCTAGCAAAAGTCCTAAAACCATCTTAGAATTTCTTATTAAGCAAAGCAAATTGAGACCTAATAAAATTGCTATAATTGATGATAAAGAAACTATTACATATGGTCAGTTAATGATTAAAGCTTATGAATTTTCAGTTTCTTTGTATAAACTTGGTATTAGAAAGGGAGAACGCGTTCTTATTTTAGCTAATAACAGTATTAGTACTGTTATCGCAATGTTCGGCTGTTTATATGAAGGAATTGTGTTTGTTCCAATTCATCCCAAAACAGGATTCGAAAAAATAATGTATATAAAAGAAAATTGTGATGCAAGTATTATGTTGTATGATGATTTGGAGGAAAATGTTCATTGGTATAATGCTTTTCCAAAGGGAATTTTCAGTATAAAAAATGTAATTTTTGATTTTATGGAAAATAAAATTAGAACAATTAATAACAATCTTGTTCCATCGGATACTGCTTTTTTAATATATACTTCGGGAACTACAGGTTATGCTAAGGGCGTAATTGAGGCACACGAATCGGTTGTTTTTGCAGTGAACGCAATAAATAAAGTGTTGAATAATTCGTATGAGGATATTATTTTATGTGGATTGCCATTATCTTTTGATTATGGATTATATCAGATATTTTTGGCATGTTCTGTAGGAGCTCAAGTCGTATTAATGTCAGATTTCTCATTGCCGCTAACAATACCTAAAATCTTAAATGAAATGAACATAACTGGTTTTCCATTGGTTCCTTCCATAGCAACATTATTAATACATTCTGGACTGCTTACGAGAGTATCATTACCTAAATTAAGATATATTACATCAACAGGTGATGTTTTTCCACCTAAGTATATTGAATACCTTAAAGAATTACTCCCAAAAACAAAAATATTTCCAATGTATGGTCTAACAGAGTGTAAGAGAGTAAGTATTTTGAAACCAGAGGAGTGGCAATGTTATCCCAATTCTGTTGGTAGAGCACTTGATGGAACTTTGGCTGAAATCTGGGACACAAAAGGGAAAAAATTGTCGAGTGGAAATGTTGGTGAATTAGTAGTATCAGGACCACATGTAATGAAAGGATACTGGAATGCAGAAGAGGAAACCGTTGCACGTTTTCAATTAGATTTAAATAGTAATCAAGTTTGGCTACATACAAATGATCTTTTCTATATGAATGAAAAAGGATATTTATTTTACGTTGCTAGAAACGAATTGGTTTTTAAAACACAAGGGCATCGTATTTCAGCGGTCGAAATTGAACGAACTATTAGTGAAATAGATGGGATTATTGAAGTTGCAGCAATAGCAATTGATGATAGCTTCAAAGGACAGAAAATTGCGTTAATGATTAGTTGTACATCAGAAGAAAAAGTTACAAAAAAACAAATTATTGATGTGTTCGGTAAATACTTTTTAATAGAACTTTCTCCAGAATTAATTTGTATCGATACAAAACCACTAATAAAATCATTTAATGGTAAAATTGATCGTGAGAAGATAAAAAAACAACTTATAAAGGAAATCAATGGAGAAATATCATGTACTTTGGAAACTTAACAAATTGTTATACAAAATCTGTGATTGCTACACTTGTGAAGAATCCTAGTTTTACTGATATGGTTCATTTCGAAATGGCAACATCGGTTATGTCAGGAATGGTTTATCACAGAAAAGATGTTAATAGACTAATAGATTGTTATTGTGATCCGGATATTGGAATAGATAGAGCGTTAAAAATTTTTGACATACCATTTGAAATTTGTTGGTGGAGAGATTGTGATAACATAAATGAAATATTATGTGTGATAAAGAAATGGTTAAAGTGTTCGCAAATTATTATAGGTCCTATAAATATGGGAGCTCTTAAGTATATTCCTTATCATACAATTTTAACAGGAATGGATCATTATATAGTTATAAATTGTTTTGAGAATGAAATGTATCATTTTTTTGATCCACAAGGGTTTGCAAATATATGGCTTTCAGAAGAACAATTGAAAAAACTTATTATTTCTTCTGATGTGATTGAAGGGCGTGGAAAATTTACTATAAGGAGATTTTATAGTAAAATAGATTGTATATATTGGTCACTGGATATTGCTCATAACGTATTAAAGAGTTGTAGTGAAAATCTTTTTTTAGCTCAGAAAATGTATAATGGTGGTGTAAATGGATATTTACAATTGGCAGATGATTTTGAAAAAATACTGAATAATCCATCTTTAGTTCGTGGATTAACATTTTCATTGCCAACAAGGATGCAACGCAGTATTTTGTTAATGTATCTTATAAATGATGTGGCTGATTTCAATGAAAAATTTGAAATAAAAAATTTATTGGAAAAGCAAGTAATGATTTTTAGTGACTTGTTGAGTTTAATAAAATCAAGTTATAAACTACCATCTGTTGGGATGAGTTTATTGCAGAATATAGGAACGATAGAAGCGGAAATTACAAAGTTATTATCATAATGTGTTGAAGGGAAGTTGTATTTTGTATGTATATGAGTCATGTTAGTGAATATATTATTCCTATACAAATTAAGTGGTGCGGTACATCTCAGTTAGAAAGAGAGTTGCATGATTATTATGCGACGGCTTACCGCAATTTGCGAGATTCATTTGGACTAAACAAATGTGATGATACAGAAAAATACTGCAATGATATTTACTTATCTTCAACTAGGGAATCAGTTATTTCGAAAGTGATATCACCTCTTTTACCGATTATTAAGGAGCATTATGATGAACCGAATTTATTTTTTGATTGCTATAGTACAGCTGTATTTAATGGTGCTGCTCCTACATATCAACTAATGGAAAAAGTTGGTTTAAAAACATGCATACCAGTTGCTGTTGAAAATCTTGGTGGCGTCGAATTTCCATATGCTTTACAACTTTTATTAAAAAAAACTGATCTTGCACTAAACAATTCAATAATTTGTACTTCTCAAATTATTGAAGAACCTGATTTAAGACAGAATAGTGAGAATTACACATTGGGAGACGCAGTAGCAGGTGTGGTTGTGACTTCTGATAAAGGGATAATTAACGATGGATATGAAATTCGTGCAGTAATTATAAGACAATTGAAAGATTGGGGAGAATTAGATGTTGCATTAATGTCTATGTTCAAAGAATATCAAAAGCTAAATCTACCAAATGAATGGAATATAATACATAGTTACAATAAAGATTTATATAAAAGAATTTCGTCATTATACCCGAATTCTAGGTTGCTTATTAGGAGAGAAAATACGAATGTCAATTTTGGAAGTTGTGATACGCTAGTTACATTATCGTTATTTGAAAAAGAATTTCCATCGAAATGTAGGGGTAATGGTAGCTTATGGGTTATTGGAAGGTTTAATACGGTTGCTCAAATTGTGTTATCATCTTACATAAATTAATAGAGGTGATATTATGAAATACGGTTTTCTCTATATGGATTACGAATTACCTGAGAAATTTTTTGTTAAAGATATATTACAAGAGACGTCTCTACATAGTTCATCCATGGAGATTCTTGAAGATGGGGGGTTATGTGAAATTCCAATAAATAAGAATCGCACAATTGACTATCTTATAAGAAATGCAATAATTAAGATGAAAAAACGGGTTGATGGGCTTGTCGAAAAAACCTATGGTATAATGTTGGCTCATTCTGTTCCAACAATTTCCCCCAGTGAAATATCGGTTGTAAATTTAGCTATTAATGAATTAGGTTTTCAAAATACTTTAAAAGTTGTTATATCTGGGCAACCCTGTTCAATACTTCATTATGCTCTTAAATTATCTATGGATTGGTTGACAGGGGAATCATTAAATAAGGGTGTAATTTTGATAGGTGCTGATCAGGTCTATTCTTCTGAAGAACGATTTTTTTTTAATTCAGCAATGGGTGATGGCGTTTTTGTGGGGTTTGTTAGCAGGGAAACAGAAAAAAATGAGATTTTAGCCTGCGTTACAGATACAAAAATAATTGCCACTAGAGGAGAACTGTCAAATCCTCACAATATAGAATTATTTCGTCAAGAAAACCCATTAAATATTAGATTGTGCATTGAAAAAGCATTGAAGGAGGCAAAATTAGAAATTGATGATATCGATTGTATCATTCCACATACTTCATATAAATCACTTTCGAATTTGATATCAAAATTAATGAAAGTACCAAGGGAAAAAATATGTGACAAATATATTTCACAAACTGGTCATTTGAATTCGAATGATGCATTTTGTCATTATATAAGTGCGTGTAATGAGGGAGTTATAGTAAAAGGAAATAGAGTGCTTTTAATTAACCCTGGTTTTGGTGGAACAAGAGGTTGCTCGATTCTTAAAGTGTAATTGGAGGATAATAATGAATAATGCATTAAATGTGCATGTATATGTTACAAATAAGTGTAATTTGAATTGTAAACATTGCTATTCAGCTTTTAATATTATGCAAGGTGATTTAATAAGTATAATAGATATTTGTAAAGCCATGGAGAGATTGAATGAAAAATATGATGTGAGTTTTGATGTTGAAGGAGGAGAGTTGTTTTTAAGAGATGATGTATCTACTATGTTTGAAATTCTGAAAAAAAACACCTTAAATAGAATAACGATTACAACAAATGGTACAATTCTACCTAATATTTCGCCAATCTTTTTAAAAGAACTGAATGAATTTCGTGTATCTGTTGAGGGTCATACGCAAGAAATACATAGTTTGTTAAGAAATTCTTCACTAAGTACTATAATAAAAAATTGTAATAGTTGGATAGATGAAGGTATACCTATTGTGATAAGAATGACATTACATAAGCAGAATTTTAAATTTTTGATTTCGGCGATAGAATATTTTAGTTCGATTGGTGTGAAACGATTTAGTTTTTTTGAATACCAAACAGTTGGAAAGGGAAAAGAAAACGGGGATAAGTATGTGCTATCTGATGATGATGTTAAATGGACTATTGAAGAACTAAGTAACTTTTTTAGCAAAAAAAAATATATAGATTATGTCAAATTAAGCTTGCCTAAATGTAGAGATTTATTAATTGAAAAATTAGCATTCCAAAATGATTCATTTTTGTTTTTTTATGAAGAATGTCGTAATACACCTAGTTTAACTATTAATTATAATGGTGAATTAGGAATATGTCCTTGGAAGCCACAAGATACATTGATTTCTGATTTTAGAACAGCTGATTTCGATGAAAATATTGAAAGAATAATTTTAAAACAAAAAAAAGGACATAAATGCAGTCATTGCACATCTAATAAACTAATTTTTAATTCTTCGGATTAGGGAGGAATACAAAAATGAATCAATTGCGTCCATTTTATGAGTATGAATTTGTTGTTACCCCGACAATATGTGTGCCTAATTTTTGTTCAAAAAATTTATATGTTAAATTGGAGCAGAAAAATTTGAACGGAAATATTAAATCAAGGACAGCGTACTATTTGATTAGAGAAACACTTAAAAAAAAACAGCAGATAATTTAGTCGAATCTTCCTCAGGAAATTTGGGATTGAGTTTAGGCTATTTTTCGCAAAAAATTGGGATACATTTTTTGTGCTTAGTTGATCCTACGGTTCCTAAAAGGAAAATTAAGGAACTTCAAAAATTACAAATTGATTATAAAATGATAGATTTAGTGGGTTTTTCAGATTATCGCTCGGCTCGAATTCATTATGCAAAATTTATGGATTCAAAAGAAGGTTGGGCTTGGACAAATCAGTATGAAAATGAAGCCAATGTACTTGCTCATTACGAAACAACTGGGCCAGAATTATATAGTCAATTAAATGGACACATTGATTTTATTGTAGCCGCTGTTGGTTCAGGTGGGACATTAGTTGGATGTGCTAAATATCTTAAAGAAAAGAATCCATTGTTAAAAGTTGTTGCAGTAGAACCTATTGGTTCTACAATATTTGGCGGAGTAATTTCTGACTATTTGACTGTAGGCTCAGGTTTGAATGGACCTTCAAAAATTGTGAGAAAGCATTGGAAATTATTTGATTATTATTCGCAGGTGTCGGATTCGTCAGCTGTTAAAGCATGTAATGAATTTAAAATAAGAGAGAATATTTCTGTGGGAATATCAACAGGGTCGGTTCTTTGTGTAGCAAAAGAATTATCAAAGCTCTATCCTAATAAAAATATCGTTTGTATTTCTGCGGATGGTGGTGAAAATTATATAGATATTGTTAAAAATATAAACATTAATGATGCTACTATTCCTATAATAAAGCCAGTTGGACAAAATTTCTAAAATAGTGTTGGAGAAAAAATGAAATTATATAGTATACCTGCAGATTTTGAAAGCGAGAGTGTGTATCGCATTTTTGAATTAAATTCAAAATATAGAAATAGTAATGTCTTTGAAGTCTATGGCCAAGTTACAGAAAATGGCATAGATTCAGGAAGAATGTTAAAAACCTTACCTCAAATTACATGGAATCAATTGGAAAGGTATATTCTATTACTTAATGATTTTGGTATCAAATTCAACTATACCATTAATCAATCTTGTACAAGCAATATAGAGTTTTCAAAAAATGGTATTAGAAAATTCGAAGCCTTATTACAAAGATTGTTAGACATAGGTATTGTAAATGTAACGATTGCTCTTCCTTCATTAATTGAAATTACTCGTTCATATAATAAGAATTTTGAGATAAAAGCTTCTGCAATCTGTGAAATTAACTCTGTTACAAAGGCTAATTTTTACAAGGAAATCGGTGTGCGACGGATAGTTGTGGATCCAGATATTAATAGAAAATTTGATGTTTTAAAAAATATATGTTCTTGTTTTGGACCCGGAACAGAAATTATAGTTACCAATACTTGCCAAAGAGATTGTCCTTACAAAATGTTTCATTATAATTTTTGCTCCCATTCAAATGAACTGTTGAATGATACCTTTGTAAAAAATTATTATGAAAATCGGTGTTTTTTGCAACAAGCAGAGAGCGATATTTCTTTAATGAAACAAAATTGGATTCGACCAGAAGATATAAATCTTTACAATGATATTGGCATTACTTATTTCAAAGTGGATGGAAGACATCATGTCAAAGAGGGTGATTATTTTAAAACTTTGGAAGCATATTTTTCTGAGTCATTTAGCGGAAATTTGTACGAACTTATTCATTTTTTTGATGGTAAGCAAGGGGTAACTAGGTATTTGGAAAATAGTGCCTTGAATGGCTTTTTGCAAAAGTTTTATGAAAATCCACTTTTTTGTTCTGGAATTTGTGAAAAATGTAATTACTGTTCTCAGTTTATAAAAGAAGCCAAAACCCGAAAATCGAGAAAAGTTACTAGTAAACTTGCTACTTTACTAAAAGAAAATGATGATTTTAAAAAATTATTACAAAATAAAGAGGAATTTAAATGAAATATGTGGGGATTATAGCAGAAAATTCATTTGAATATGTAGAAAGTTTGTTATCAATTTGGAATGATGATAATGTAGCAGTACTTATAGATTGGAGATTACCAATTGAACAAATTCAAAATTCTTTGATCAAAGCAAATGTAAGTAAATGTTATATTTGGTGTGAATTAACAAAAATAATTAATTCGCTAAAAAAGAACAATAACAATATAGAAATCTGTTGTATATCTTGTTTAAACAATAAATATAATGACTTGCCAATAGCTGTAAGAGAAAAATATCACGACAATTACACTGATAATGCTGCTATAATTTTTTTTAGCTCTGGTACGACTGGAAAATCTAAAGGTGTGATTTTGACTCATTCAGCAATACAAAAAAACGCTGATGCAATAATAAAGTATATGCAACCTTCCTCTAATGATAGTATTTCAATTGTAAAATCATTATCTCATTCATCAACACTTGTGGGTGAACTTTTAGTGGGTTTAAAGGCAAGTATTCCGATTTACATGACTCGAACTATATTGTCTCCTAGTGAGGCTTTGCGTTGGATGAATAAAACCAAGACTACCATATTGTGTTTAAATCCAACATTGTTACAATTATATACTTTTGCTGCATATAAAATACAAATGATTTATTTAAAAAAAATATATGTAAGTGGAAGTGTGTTATCTGTAGAATTACAAAGCAGAGCAAGGAATATCTTTAAACAAGTAAAGATATTTAATGTGTATGGTTTAACTGAAGCCGGTCCAAGAGTGACAGCCCAAATGGAAAAAAGCTATAATAAACTGGGAACTGTCGGGAGAGCTATTAATGGTGTAAGAGTTCGCATTATAGATGCCAATGGTAAAACAGCTAAACTTGGGGAGTTGGGAACAATACATGTAGCTACTCCGAGCATATTTTCGAAATATTTGCAACAAGAAAATACAAATAAATTTGAGTGGTTGAATACAGGGGATTTTGGATATATTGATATAGAAGGTGATTTGTATGTTGTGGGTAGAAAAGATGATATGATTGTCCATGGGGCATATAATATTTACCCATTATATATTGAGAATATAATTTGCGGCTTTTCATTTATAGAAGATTGCATTGTTTTTGGAATACCTGACGAACTTTATGGAAGTAAAATATGCTGTATGTATATGTGCGTTAATTCAGATGTTAATAAACAGTTGATGTATGATTTATGCAAAAATAAACTTGCTAGCTATGAAATTCCAAACTTTTTTATACAAGTTCCTTCATTGCCAATGACGGTAGGTGGAAAAAAATCTCGTAATGCTGCATTGAAACTATATTATGATTTGGAGAGGCGTGACAATATATGAAAACAGCGCTTTCGGTTGTAATACCCATTAAGGACCAGTGGAGTCAACTCCAAGTTGTTTTAAATTTTTTTAGTATGCAATCTTTGAGTAAAGATTTTTATGAAATTATTGTTGTAGACGATGGTTCAAATGATGATATTATAGCACAGACTTCTGAACTTTTATCACAGAAATATAGATTAAATATTAATTTGATTCATCAAGTTAATATGGGTCGATCTTGTGCACGGAACACAGGCGTTAAAATGGCAAATGGAACCCATATAGTTTTTTGCGATGGTGATAGGATACCTTGTTACAATTTTTTAGAAAAATATTATTTTTGGATCAAAAATAAAAAAGCAATTGTTGGGATGCCTCTAGATTATTTTGGAACTCAAAATAATCTAGAAAATTATACTTTGGATCATATAAAAAAGTTTTCTAGAGTTCCATACTATTATAAAAAAACAAATGATTTGTTTTTAGAAAACGATACGGCTATTTCGGTGTGGAGATGGCTAGGTTTTTTGGTGGGGAATTCATGCATACAAAAAAATTTAATACATGAATTAGGAGGATTTTCAACCACTTTCAAGGAGTGGGGATTTGAACATTTTGAATTTGCATATCGTATGCAACAAAAAGGGGAGTTTTTTTTTAGGGATACATCAATAGAAAGCTACCATATAGTACATAGGAGAACAAGTGATTTTTACAATTCACATATTAGTAAAAGTATTGAGATATTTTGTGACCTACATCCAGAAATGAACAAAGAAAAATTAGATGTCTTTTTCTTAAGCAAAGACGAGCGGTATAATATAAATTCTTTATCTAACATTTAAAGAGAAAATATTTTATATACAAAGAAATTGACATTTGTGTAGTGAGTTTATATGGATAATATGGGAGTTGTATCTCAAAAATAGACAAGCCATATGATAAATCTTATAATACAATAAATTAAAGTAAACGAGGAGCAAATATATGGAACGAAATGATATTTTTGAAATAATAAAAAGAATTTTAAGAGAAAATGTCGGAATAAAATTGCAAGAGGATATAGAGATGGATTGTATCATTAGAAATTCCGGTGTGGATTCAATAGCTATGATGGCACTGATTGTGTATGTCGAAAATGAATTAAATATATCTTTGGATACTTTGTTAGATAGTTCAGTAGAATTTTTAAAATTCAATGATATGATTGCATTAATTGAAACCCAATTAATGAATAATTAGATTGGTTGAAAGTAGAATAATATGACATTTCAGAAAATTCTTAGTATTGGAAAAATGAAAATATGTACAAATATTTTATGGCAAAGTAAGGAAAAACCTACAATAATAATTTGTCCTAATTTTAACTTGTCGAAGTCAGGTCCCTTTTTTTTGTTGTCAAATGTAGCACATAAATGTTTTGACATGGGATATAATGTTTTTCTATTCGATTATTATGCTAATGGTGATTCATCTGGAGTTTATTGTGATGTAACATTAGAAAATATCCAGCAATCATTTTCTTTTGTTATAAAGTATGCCAATAAATGTGGTTGTAAAAATTTATACTTTATTGGATATGGTCTTGGAAATTTACTTCTACATTCCGTAGTTAATGAAGAATTCACTAACGGAATATGTATGATTGCACCTTATTTTTCGGCACACAGATATTGGAAAGAAGTTCTTTCCCTTGCGAAGCAAGATAGAGGTTTTAATTTTTATAATGATGAATATATATGGCCTATTATTCAATCAAAAACACAAGAGGATTTTTGGTGTTCAATATTAGGAGTGACACCTCATTTATATTATGAACCAATCATTCCTAGTTTTTTAGAGGATTTATCACATATTGATTTAGAAAATTCTATGCAACAATTTAGAAAAAAGTTGCTTTTGATTTCTCCACAAGAAAGAATACCTGAAAGCATGCTGAAAAACAACGAATTAAGTGTTAATATTATATCCGATTTGAAATATAGAACTGAAGAACAATGGAACGAGTTTCTGAATTGGCCAATAGTATGGGATGATATTGCTCAAAGAGTTGCATTGTGGTTTAGATCATTTTCTATAAATAATAAAAAAGAGTATTATGATAAGGAATGTTCTTTTAATGATAAATTTGATGAAGAAATAATATGGAATGAAAATGTGATACGTAAAAGCGTAAGAATACGCTCTCAAGACAAGTATATGCATGGGATTTTACATCTTCCTAATTATTATAACAAAACTGGCACTTTTCCATGTGTAATATATGAACCTGGATTAGGCGGAAGTCGTGTTGATATGGGACGATGTGCACCATTTTTAGGCGATGAACTTGCCTGCAATAATATTGCATGTTTTAGATATGATTCGATTGGTTCAGGAGTTAGCGATGGTGCTTTTTACGAAATGACATGGGAAACACGGCTGAAGAATTTAGAAGATGTGATTTGCCAATTAAAACAAATTCAACAAATTAATATTGATAAAATTGTAATAATATCATATAGTGCAGGTTCAAAGGTTGCCTGTGTTGCAGCAAACAAATTTGAATCAGTTCGAGGTTGCATTTTATGGTCGCCACATTTTTTAGATAAAAGTTCAAAAAATATTCAAGCTAAATTCAAGTTTATAAATTCAAAACAAATGGGGATACCTTTAATGGGATTATGGTTGAGCTCTGACTTCTTGAAGTGTGAAAATAAGTATGATTTTTTAGAGGAATATAAAAAATGTCAAAAAACCATTAATATAGTTTTAGGTGATCAATGGAAAAAAGATCCAAATATTTCATTGATTAATTCTATTGGCAATATGAATGGTACGAAAAAAATTATAGAATTTCCAGGGCATCATTGTTTCTTATATAAATATTTAAATGATATTATTAAATGCACAATACTTTCAGTAAAATCTATTTTTAAGGATGGATAAATATATGAATATTATAATTAAAAATGTATGTCAGAATAATTTAAAGAATGTAACAATCGATATACCAAAAAGAAAATTCGTGGTTGTAACAGGGATTTCTGGTTCAGGAAAGTCATCTTTGGTGTTTGATGTGATATATGCTGAATCTCAAAGAATGTTGTTAGAGACGATGAGTACATTTTCTCGTATAAGCATGCCACGTTTTCAACGTCCGAAATTTGAAAATGCTAGTGGATTATCACCGGCAGTTATTATTGACCAAAAACAACTTTCAAATAACCCTCGTTCTACGGTCGGAACCTCAACAGAAATATATTCTTATTTACGATTGTTGTTTTCTAGATTTGGAGAGCCGAAATTAAGTGCAGGCGAGTTTTCATTTAACAATCCTTCAGGGGCTTGTGAGAATTGTAAGGGAACTGGTATTGAACTTGAAATCGATACAAAAAAAATATTGGATTTTTCTAAAAGTTTAAATGAAGGGGCAATTCTACATAGATCATATAAAGTTGGAGGAAGAGAGTGGAATATTATCCAAGCAACAAAGTTTTTTGATATGGATAAAAAAATCTGCAATTTTACTCAGGACGAATTAGAACTATTGCTGTATTCTCCACCTCATAAATGTAATAATATTGTTCCAGGATTTGTGCAGAATTTTACCTTTGAAGGTATTTCTGCAAGAATTTTAAAAAGAGCAACAGATTCAAGAGGATTGGTTGGTGTAAAGTACGATGCACTTTTCACTAAAAAATCTCGGTGTCATTTATGTAATGGAGCTCGTGTCAATGAGCAGGCTAGGAATGTTAGGCTTTGTGGTAAAAGTATAGTTGAACTTTCAAATATGGAATTGAAAGAGCTTTTTGTATTTTTAGAGAATTTGAAGATACAAGAAGCGGATGAAATACTAACATTTTTATGTAAAAGTTTAGATGTTATGATTAATCTTGGATTGGGATACCTTACGCTTTCTAGACCAATCGGATCATTATCTAATGGTGAGTCTCAAAGATTAAAATTAGCTCGTCAGTTGTCATCGTCTTTATCAGATTTGATTTATATACTTGATGAGCCTACATCAGGATTACATGCGCGAGATATTAGCATGATTACAGAAACTTTGCGCAGTTTAGTAGATAAAGGAAATACTGTTATAGTTGTTGAACATGATGTAGATGTCATTTCTAATGCTGATTATATTATTGAACTAGGTCCGTTTGCAGGAAAACAAGGTGGAGAGGTGGTGTTTTCTGGAACATATAAACAACTTTTAAGTGCGAAAACTCTTACCTCAGTGTATTTAAAAAAGAATTATTTGAATTATAAGTCCCAGCGTTTAATAACGGATTTTATGAGTTTTAAGGCAAATAAAAATAATATTCAAAATTTGAATGTTAAAATTCCTGTTGGTGTTTTGACTTGTGTTACCGGGGTATCAGGATCAGGAAAAAGTACATTAATGCAAGAATTTATAGAAAATTATCCAAAATGTATTGTTGTTGATCAGTCTAAAATTGGCACTTCATCACGTTCGACTCCAATTACATATGTTGGTGGTTTTGACGATATAAGGAAAATTTTTGCTAAAGCAAATGGAGTTAGCGAATCGCTCTTTGCATTTAATAGTAAAGGGGCATGTCATGAATGTAAAGGACTTGGTTATCAAGTTATAAATATGCATTTTTTGGGAGATGTAAAAAGTACTTGTGAAAAATGTCTTGGTAGGCGTTATTCTGATTATGTATTAAAATATAAATATCGAAATAAAGATATTGCTGATGTTTTGGAAATGACAGTGGATGAGGCATTTGCATTTTTTGATTTCGAACCACTTAAGAAGAAATTATTAATGCTTCAACAAGTTGGATTAGGATATATCACATTGGGACAATCTTTTGATACACTGTCAGGTGGTGAAGCACAACGTATTAAGTTAATCAGTGGTTTAAGTAAAAGTGGAGAAACATATATTTTAGATGAACCCACTAGGGGGCTGCATCTATTTGATATACAAAATTTAATGAAAGTTTTAAATGATATAGTAGACAAAGGAAATACTGTTGTTATTGTTGAACATAATATGGAAGTGATTTCAATGGCTGATTATATTATTGATATGGGTCCAGACGCTGGAAAAAATGGGGGAACAATTATTGTCGAAGGAAATCGAGAGAAGGTTATGAGTTGTCCGAAATCCTATACAGGAAAATATTTATTGTTAAAAGAAGGAAGAATTTAAATCAATGAGCGATTTCTTAAATTTTGTATGTGCCGATATAAAAAGTTTACGTATTCCTTTGCCAAATAATTGTAATTACACATTGCGCTTTAAAAAAAATGAAAAGTCTTTTGCCTCTCTTTGGTTCCGAACAAAAGGATGTAAATATAGTTATCAAGGGGGGTGTACAATGTGTGACTATTTTATAAGTGATGATGTAACTGAGGAAGATATGTTTTCTTTTTTTATTGATGCGTTGAATGAACTTCAAGAAGAACCTAATTTGATGGTTCTGATGACCTCTGGTAGCTTTTTAGATCCTTGTGAAGTGCCAGAAACAGTTAGAATTCGTATTTACGAAGAACTACAACGACGTTTTTCAAAAACTGTCTTTGTTTTGGAAACACATGCATCTACAATTAATGACAAGACTATTGAACAGTGCCTTAAATATTTTGAACCATCAAGGTTGCAGTTTGAAATAGGAATTGAGTCATCAAATGAATGGATAAGAAAGTATTGCGTAAATAAAGTTTTTGAAAATTCGTATGTTGAAAATGTAATTAGAGAGTTAAATTCAAAGGGAATAATGACTATTGTCAATATTGTTGTTGGGATACCATTTTTATCATTAAAAGAGAATATAGAACAAGCAACCGAATCTGTAAGATGGGCGTTACGATGTGGTGCATCAAAATGTTCACTGTTTCCAGTTAATCTTAAGCCGTTTACATTAGTTTATTGGATGCAAAAGAATGATATGTACAATCAACTATCACTGTGGGCTTTAATTGATATTTTAGGTAGAATTCGAAAGCCGTTTCTTTCTAGAGTAGATATAAATTGGTACCACCATTTTCCGCCTATGCAAAATCCTTTGTATAAAGAAAGTATTATAGGACCATATACATGCGATGAGTGTTACAATAAAGTAATTGCACTATTAGACGAATATTTTTTAGGTGATGTAGATAGAGTCAAAATAGTTGATAAATTAAAATCAATTAAATGTGACTGTAAGGATTTATATAACCACAGTTTGAATGTTTCCCTTACATCAACACTATCGAGTAGAGTAAAAGAAGCCTATATTAAGATAGGAATAAAACGGTATGGACAACAGTTTTGGAGTCAAGAAAATACTAACAAATTTCTTTCTATCGAAGAAGGTAACGCTAAATGAAATATGAAGGTTTTGAAAAGAAGTGTTTTAACATAAAACCATATGAGGATAATTATCTTGATTGTTTTCAAAATTTAGTTTTATCATTGATTAAGAATGCAGGTCATGATCCACGTTTATTTGGAAGTGTTTGGCCATGGTATTTTTATTTGGACAAATTCGAAAGTGTAAGACCATATTATTTTGTGACCCAGCAAGCCATAATGGAATTGACTGGAGGAGAATTAACGGAGCATTGTTTGAATTCGGATGTTATATGTGAACTGGCACAGCTTGTTTTGAAATCTCCTGTAATTGTAAATGTTGATCAATTTTATATTAAGCATCATTACAAGGATATTTATAATGTAAAACATGGTAATCATAGTTTAATGTTGTTAGAATATAACAAAGACCTTCGAAGTTTTTGGTGTGTTGGGATTATGCCAACATATTGTGGCTGGATTGACGAAGCAGAGGTAATGGAAAGTATATTATCTTTTGAAAAAGATAATATTGGTTATTTGAAATGTTATACATATAGTGCAAGTGTTTATCCAATTTTTAATAATCCAATAATGCTAACTCGAAGATTTATTAATAGTATACTTTTGGCCGAGAATGATAAAGGTATGTTTCTTAATGGACTATATGATAGGATTAAAAATTTTTTATCAAACGAAAATACTTTTGAAAATGGCATTTTTACACAACGATGGTTTTGGGAAATTGAACGTTCTGGTAAGTTTGTTTCTGAATTTATCAAATCGCCATATTGTGATTCTCAATTGATTCCAATAGGTAAAGATGAGTTGCTTTATGAGATGAATATTATAAATAGAAATTTAGGATTTAGTTTTAAATTGTTATATAAATATTATTTAGTTGGAAAAAAAGAGTTATATGATAAGGCGTTATTATTATTGAATGAGGCTGTCGAAGTAGAACAAAACTTAAGAAAAAAGTTAGTGTGAATTTTGGGGCGAAAAATGAAAAGGCTACTACATGAAAAAAATAATTGCTATTTTTGAAAATGTAAAATATATCTTTAAAATGGTTGGACGAGCAGATAAAAAAAGAGTAGTTCTATCTTTTACCTTTTCAATATGGCATATGCTTGTAGATTTAGTTTTTGGTTCGTTATTACTTAGATTTATTATTAATTGTTATCAAAATTCAGTGCCATTTTATTACATTTTGATAATTCTTGGAATTCTATTAATTTTTCAAATTTGCTATTCATGGTTTAGCAATTTTTATAATCATAAATTTTTACCAGTATCAAATGAAAAAATTTCTTACTATGTATTAAAAAGAATTTTTGTGAATTCCATATCAATAGAACTTTGCTCTTATGATAATCCTGAATTTTATAATAACTATATAAAAGCATGTGACGAAATACCAAGAGTTATTTACGTGTTCGATTCATGTGTGAATTTGCTAAGTAGTGTTTTTTTGGCAGTTTCCCTTATAGTGGTTATGGTAAACATTAATTGTTGGATTGTGGTATTAGCTTTTATGTCAGTGATAATTAGCGCATTGATTTGGCAAAAGCTCAATCGAAAAAATTATGATTGTGATATGGCAGTGATTGCACCAAATAAAAAAAAGGATTATGTGAATCGAGTATTCTTTTTAAAGGAGTATAGTAAAGAAATAAAAATATCAAATATTAGCCGGGTGCTTTTTCGCCAGCTAGATGATTCAATTCATCAGATTATTGAAGTAAGAAAAGAATATGGGAAAAGTCTAACTTTTTACAAAAGTATTTTAGTATTCATTACAGATATTCTATTCTTTTTCATTGCAATAATATATGGTGCTTTCCTGTGTGTTGTAAAAAAAATGATATTAGTAGGAGATTTCGCATATATAGTAACATCATTAAGTAAACTAGAGTCCGCAATTCAAAATATAGGTAACCTGATTAATGACATATTTAGAAGTAAATTGTATATTGATAATTTGAGAACATTTATTGATAGTGTACCCAATAATGAAAAATTTGAATTAATTGATAACAAAAACAATGCTTTTTTGTTAAATCTTGAACATGTCTATTTTCAATATAATGGGAATCACAAATACATATTAAATGATATTTCTTTTAATATTGAGATGGGGAAGAAAATTGCAATTATTGGAGCAAATGGTGCGGGTAAAAGTACATTAATAAAACTATTAATGGGGCTGTATCATCCTACACAAGGTCAGATTTTGTTTAATGGTAAACCAATAGATCTTTATGATAAATTAGAATACAGACGACTATTTTCATGTGTTTTTCAAGATTTTCAAGTTTTTGGTTTAAGTATAGGGGAAAATATATTATGTAGAGAAGTAAAAGAAGAAGATCAATCAAATATAGAAGAAGCTTTAAAAGCAAGTGGTCTATACAATGATTTGAAATTGAAAGGATATACAATTAATTCAATTTTAACGAAAGAGTTTGATGAGAAAGGAATAGTTCTTTCAGGCGGACAATTACAAAAATTAGCGTTAGCAAGAGCATTTGCCTCTAATGGAAAAATTATTATTTTAGATGAACCATCAAGCGCAATGGATCCCGTGTCCGAGTTTGAACTATTTCGTGATATAAGAACGATTTCAAAGGATAAAACTTTAATCTATATAACTCATAAATTGGCTACTGCAATTTCTGCTGATGAGATATTATTTTTCGAAAATGGGAAAATTATCGAACGTGGCAATCATGAGGAACTGATGTGTTTGAAAGGGAAATATGCTCATATGTTTCTAGATCAAAAATCTCAATACAATAGAATAGAGGGAACAGAAAATGAAATTAATTAATATTTCAAAAAATATTCATTATATGATGGAAAATATTGAAGATAAGAAGTATATAAC
>ERZ1035032.640-NODE-640-length-26380-cov-15.001330_pt1 | contig 26380 bp, 23 predicted proteins | sample MGYA00520693_ERZ1035032 | MGnify/ENA primary metagenome ERZ1035032 (study PRJEB33766, sample SAMN09781740) | gut metagenome | biome: gut microbiome | host: Homo sapiens | place: Madagascar | study: EMG produced TPA metagenomics assembly of the PRJNA485056 data... | reverse complement strand
AGAGCAGGTGGTAGCTGCAGTGACGGGATGCTGATTGTACCTATATATAAATAGGGGCAGCAGGGGAGAGGATAAAAATTATGTAGTACTGTGCGATATGCCTCGTCAAAACTCCTGGCCAATGTAACGGCGTGAACCGGCTTTTCAGTGCGAGGAGGAACTCTCTATTTAACGGTTGTCATTACATCGGAGCAGCTATCCCAACTGACTATACCCGCCAGCGCCATGGACAACTATATGACCACACATTTTGTCCATCGGTGATTTCATCTGGAGTTTTCATGCGAAACTGGGCAATGTGCAAAAAAGTTCTGGCTGAATCGCATTTTTTTCTAAAACATGGATGGATGCATTTCCTCTGATTTCTATTGATTCCCAAATATAACCATGGTAGAATAATAAGGAGAATTCAGACGGCCACGTAGAAGAACTGGTATCCTCTGTTTTGTGATGGAAGGATACGCCTTGATTGCGGTAAGGAGGTGAATCCAGTGGGCTTATGTCTGTTTGCGAACAATCATGTGATAGATCATGAGGAAACCCGAATGACAGATCAAAATAAAAAGCCCACTGCTGTTTCCCTTGCTGGCGTGATGCGCAAAGGTGAAAATGAAGTGGGCTTGTTGCGGTTCTACAAAAATGTGAAATATTGCATACTGGAAGCAATGCACATGCGGCGCTTGAGCTGTAGCATGACGTTCTGGTTTTCATTACGGCCACATTGCATTTAAAATGACCTTGGGCGAAACTGCCGTCCGAGGGCTTTTGTCTGTCCGGAGATCAGTGATAACAGTCTGTCCGCCTTGGAAAATGAGGAACGGCTATCCAAAGGAAGGTGCTTGCCGGAACGGTGTGAGTTGAAGAGATTACTTTATAGCAGTTTGCGTTTTTAATGCACAAGCAACATCCGCAAATTGCAGATCGCAAATATGCCGTGTTGATAGGCACTATTTCTGAAAATTGCGATAAAACGAATAACGATAAGAAACGTATAGACAAGAATTTGTGTGAGGAGAAAATGTAGAATTCACATTATTAAGATATGATCAATAAGAATTTGAGGAGTAGATACTATGAAAAATTATAAGATTGCTGTTGCAGGTACAGGCTATGTGGGCCTATCTATTGCCACGTTGTTGTCCCAGCACCATCAGGTGACTGCTGTGGATATCATCTCGGAGAAGGTTGAGATGATCAACAATCGTATGTCTCCGATTCAGGATGATTATATTGAGAAGTACCTTGCAGAGAAAGAACTGAACCTGATCGCGACGTTGGATGCTAAGGCTGCATACGCCGATGCGGATTTTGTGATAATTGCGGCCCCTACAAACTACGACAGCCACACGCAGCACTTCGACACATCGGCAGTCGAAGCTGTAATCAAGCTGGTTATGGAGTGCAATCCAGATGCTATCATGGTCATTAAGTCCACCATTCCGGTTGGTTACACCGCAAGCGTGCGTGAGAAGTTTAACAGCAAGAACATCATCTTCAGCCCGGAGTTCCTGCGTGAGTCCAAGGCACTGTATGACAATCTGTATCCTTCTCGTATCATTGTTGGCACTGATCTGAACGATGAGCGTTTGGTCGAGGCTGCACACGAGTTCGCTGGTCTGTTGCAGGAAGGTGCCATCAAGGAGAACATCGACACTCTGTTCATGGGCTTCACCGAGGCAGAGGCAGTCAAGCTGTTCGCCAATACATATCTGGCTCTTCGCGTTGCTTACTTTAACGAACTGGACACCTATGCAGAAAGCAAGGGTTTGAACACTCAGCAGATCATTGATGGCGTTTGCCTCGATCCTCGTATCGGCAGCCATTACAACAATCCGTCCTTCGGCTACGGCGGTTACTGCCTGCCCAAGGATACTAAGCAGTTGCTGGCAAACTATGCCGATGTCCCGGAGAACCTGATCGAAGCAATTGTTGAGAGTAACAGAACTCGTAAGGACTTCATTGCTGATCGTATCCTGAAGCTGGCTGGCTACTACGGCTATGACGAGGACAACGAATACGATGAGAAGCAGGAGAAGTTTGTAACCATCGGCGTGTACCGTCTGACCATGAAGAGCAACAGCGATAACTTCCGCCAGAGCTCTATTCAGGGCGTTATGAAGCGCATCAAGGCCAAAGGTGCAACTGTCATTATTTATGAGCCGACTCTGAAAGACGGCGATACTTTCTTTGGTAGTCTGGTGGTCAATGATCTGGCTAAGTTCAAGGAGATGAGCCACGCCATTATCGCAAATCGCTATGACAAGTGCTTGGATGACGTGAAAGAGAAGGTTTACACACGCGATATTTTCCAGCGCGATTAAATCTACAATAATGTGATGAGGAAAACAGCGGAATGCAAAACAGACTACAAGAACATACATTTGAAACAGTATATCAGACTAATAGGGAAAAGGGCAACTATAGATTTATCAAAAGACTCTTCGATTTTTTTGTTGCATTGGTTGCAATCATTGTGCTATCGCCGTTGCTTCTGATTATTTCTGCAGTTGTCTATTTGGGGGACCCAGGACCTGTCGTTTATGGGCAGATTCGAATCGGAAAGGACGGGAAACCATTTAAAATATGGAAATTTAGAAGCATGTATAAGAATGCGGATAAGATGATTGATCAACTTACTGACGAACAGAGACAGCAGTACATTACAGAATTCAAAATTGACAACGATCCGCGCATTACACCAGTGGGTAACTTCTTAAGAAAAACCAGTCTTGATGAATTGCCGCAACTTTTCAATGTACTCAGCAACGATATGAGCCTAGTTGGTCCACGTCCATTGATTGAGTCAGAAATTCAAACATATTATGAGGACACATACGATACATTATTATCTGTGAAACCGGGAGTAACCGGTTATTGGCAGGCCTACGCACGAAACAACGCAACCTATCAAAGCGGAAAAAGGCAGCAAATGGAAATGTACTATATTAGTCATGCTTCCATAATATTAGACATCAAGATTCTGTTCAGAACAGTCGTTTCCGTATTGCATAAGGATGGCGCAAAATAAATTTTTAAAGGAGAGGATAGAATGAAAGGTATTATTTTGGCAGGTGGCTCTGGCACTCGTCTGTACCCGTTAACAAAGGTTACGAGCAAGCAGCTCTTACCCATCTTTGATAAACCGATGATTTATTATCCAATGTCCGTTCTGATGAACGCTGGCATCCGCGACATTTTAATTATTTCCACACCGCAGGACACGCCTCGATTCGAAAATCTGCTGGGCGATGGTCACCAGTTTGGTGTGAATTTGACTTATGCTGTTCAGCCGTCCCCGGATGGACTGGCGCAGGCATTTATCATTGGTGCCGACTTTATCGGTAATGATTCTGTGGCAATGGTGCTAGGCGATAACATCTTTGCTGGCCACGGCCTGAAAAAGCGTCTGCAGGCCGCTGTTCAAAATGCAGAAAATGGAAAGGGGGCAACAGTATTTGGCTACTATGTAGACGATCCGGAGCGTTTCGGCATTGTAGAATTCGATAAGAACGGTAAGGCTGTTTCTATCGAAGAAAAACCGGAGCATCCGAAGAGCAATTACTGTGTGACCGGTTTGTATTTCTATGACAATCGCGTGGTTGAGTTTGCTAAGAACCTGAAACCGTCTGCTCGCGGTGAACTGGAAATTACGGATCTGAACCGCATTTATCTGGAAGATGGTTCCCTGAATGTGGAACTGCTGGGTCAAGGCTTTACTTGGCTGGATACAGGTACACACGAGAGTCTGGTGGATGCAACTAACTTCGTGTGTACGGTGGAGCAGCATCAGCACCGTAAGATTGCCTGTCTGGAAGAAATCGCATACCTGAACGGCTGGATCAGTAAGGACGAACTAATGGAAGTCTATGAAGTCATGAAGAAAAACCAGTACGGCCAGTATCTGAAGGACGTCATGGATGGCAAGTATCAGGAGCATCTGTATTAATAAAAGAAGAAACAAAAGATAAGTGCAGAGGAGAATAGATCATGAATATTATTGTTACCGGCGGCGCTGGTTTTATTGGTAGTAACTTTGTGTTTCACATGCTGAAAAAGTATCCGTATTACAGGATTATCTGTTTGGACAAACTGACCTACGCAGGTAATCTGTCCACACTGGCACCTGTTATGGATAACCCGAATTTCCGTTTCGTGAAGGCAGATATCTGCGACCGTGAGGCTGTAGACAAACTGTTTGAAGAAGAGCATCCGGACATCGTGGTGAACTTTGCGGCAGAATCTCATGTTGACCGATCCATCGAAGATCCCGGTATTTTCCTTCAGACCAATATCATTGGCACTAGTGTGCTGATGGATGCTTGCCGCAAATATGGCATTCAGCGTTACCATCAGGTTTCTACCGATGAGGTTTACGGCGATCTGCCGCTGGATCGTCCTGACCTGTTCTTTACTGAAGAGACTTCGATTCACACCAGCTCTCCGTATAGTAGTTCTAAGGCTGCTGCTGATCTGCTGGTTTTGGCTTACCACCGTACTTATGGCCTGCCTGTGACCATTTCCCGTTGCTCCAACAATTATGGTCCTTATCACTTCCCGGAGAAGCTGATTCCGCTGATGATTGCAAATGCACTGGCTGACAAGCCGTTGCCTGTTTACGGAGAGGGTTTGAACGTCCGTGATTGGCTGTATGTTGAAGACCACTGCAAGGCCATTGACCTGATTATTCACAAGGGCCGTGTTGGTGAAGTCTACAATGTCGGCGGTCATAACGAGAAACAGAATATCGAAATTGTAAAGATTATCTGCAAGGAGCTGGGTAAGCCGGAGAGCCTGATTACCCACGTTGGTGATCGCAAAGGCCACGATATGCGTTATGCCATTGATCCGACTAAGATTCATAACGAGTTGGGTTGGCTGCCGGAGATCAAGTTCGAGGATGGCATCAAGAAGACCATCCAGTGGTATCTCGATAACCGTGAGTGGTGGGAGACCATCATCAGCGGTGAGTATCAGAATTACTACGAGGAAATGTACAGCAATCGCTAAGAATCCTTGGGAGAAATTAGGAGGAGATAGAAAAATGGGTCAGATTAAAGTTGAGAAAAATGTAGGTGGCATCGAGGGCCTTTGCGTTATTGAGCCTGCTGTTCACGGTGATGCCCGTGGTTATTTCATGGAAACCTACAACGAAAAAGATATGAAAGAAGCTGGCATTGACATCCATTTTGTGCAGGACAATCAGTCCATGTCCACAAAGGGGGTGCTGCGAGGCTTGCATTTCCAGAAGCAGTATCCGCAGTGTAAGTTGGTACGCGCTGTGCGCGGTACTGTGTTTGATGTTGCTGTCGATCTGAGAAGTGATTCTAAAACCTACGGCAATTGGTATGGCGTTACTCTGTCAGCTGAGAACAAGAAGCAGTTCCTCATTCCAGAGGGCTTTGCACATGGCTTTTTGGTTCTGAGCGACGAGGCAGAGTTCTGTTACAAAGTCAATGACTTCTGGCACCCGAATGATGAGGGCGGTATGGCTTGGAATGACCCGGAGATTGGCATTGAATGGCCGGAACTGAAGGGCGAGTACAGGGGCAGTGCAAGTGTAGAGGGATACATGCTGGAAGATGGTACTGCACTTAATTTGAGTGATAAGGATCAGAAGTGGCTTGGATTGAAAGATACTTTTAAATTCTAACGGAGGAAATTAAAATGAAGATTCTTGTAACTGGTGCGAACGGCTATTTGGGTCAGGGTGTTGTAAAAGCACTCTTGGAAAACGGGCACAGCGTTGTGGCTGCGGACTTTAAGACCACTTATGTGGATGATCGAGCAGAAAAGATGGATTGTAATTTATTCTCAATCGAAAATCCATTTGAATATTTTGGCAAGCCCGATGTTCTCTTGCACATGGCTTGGAGAGACGGTTTTGTGCATTATTCGGAAAACCATATTGCAGACCTGCCGAGACATTATCATTTCTTGAAGCAAATGGTTGATGCTGGCATTGATAAAATCAGTGTTATGGGAACAATGCACGAAATTGGCTTCTTTGAAGGCAGCATTAATGAAAATACTCCATGCCATCCTATGAGTCTTTACGGTATTGGCAAGGATGCATTGCGCAACAGTGTTGTAATGATGACTAACGGCAAACATACAAACTGGCAGTGGTTGCGTGGTTATTACATTGTAGGACATTCTGAGTTCGGCAGTTCTATTTTCTCGAAAATTACAGCGGCAGAAAAAGAAGGTAAAACCGAATTTCCGTTTACAATGGGACAAAATCAGTTCGATTTTATTGACTACGATGAATTCTGTGAGCAGGTCGCAGCTGCAGTTGGTCAGGATGAAATCAACGGCATCATTAACATTTGTTCTGGTAAACCGGAAAAACTTGCAGATCGTGTAGAACGCTTTATTAAAGAAAATAAATATAATATTAAGTTGAAATATGGCGCATTCCCTGATCGTCCGTATGATTCCAAGGCAGTATGGGGCGATAATAAGAAAATTAGCCAGATACTAAACGAGAAGAAATTCAAAGCCTAAAATACAAATCGTTAACTTGTGACATGTTGGAAGAAAGCATGGAAGGCTATTTCTAATGATTGTGAAAGACAAATTTTATATTAAATATGATTGGGGGAGGGTAAATTCCGATGGATAAGAAGTTGTTATTGATAGCTCCGCTATTTTTCGACTACTATAAAGAAATTATAAAGGAAGCAGAACTTTTAGGCTTTCGAGTGGATTATATCTGTGATGCACCAAGCAATTCAAACATCTCAAAGGCTATTGGGCGAATTAACAAGAAACTTTTGCAAAGCTCTACGAAAAAATATTTTAATGATAGCGTACTCCCGAAGATAAAAGGAAAACAATACGATTACGTCCTCTTAGTTGCAGGTATGACATTTGCATTTAATCCTGATATGGTGGGAATGATAAAAAAGTTGAATCCTGCGGCGAGATTTGTAATGTATCAATGGGATTCTGAAAAGAATCTTCCGTATTCTATAGCAATTCACCCGTATTTTGATAAATTGTATTCGTTCGATTTGAATGATTGCCAGCAGTCCACTAAATATGAGTTCCTTCCACTATTCTATACTAGAGTATACGAAGAAATCGGAAAAACACAGGTGGCGTCGTTTGTATATGATTGCTCTTATGTTGGGACGGCGCATCCACAAAAATATAAAGACATCAATGAAATGGCAGACCAGTTGAAGACTGTGATGCCAAAACAGTTTATATATCATTATATGCCGTCTGTTTTAAAGCTTGCATACCATAAACTGCTGGCAAAAGAATTTCGGCATGCAAAACTAAAAGAGTTTAAGACAGAAAAATTAAACGAAAATCAGTTAATGCAGATTATTAAAGACTCAAGGTGCATTCTTGATGCGCCACAGGCAGGGCAGACTGGATTGACAATTCGGAGCATTGAATGCCTTGGTGCTAGGAGAAAGCTCATCACATCGAATCCAGATGTAAAAAAGTATGATTTCTATGATCCGGCAAATATTTTGGTGTTTGATGGGACAATCGATTCAGAATGCGAATTTTTCAAATGTAATTACAAGGAAATCGATGAGAGAATTTATAAGAGATATTCTCTGAGAGAATGGCTGAAAACGATGCTATAAGACTACAAAGATATATATAGGAATACAAATAATAATGTCGATAAATTTTGAAAAATTAAAATGGGCCATTCGGGCGTTGCTTAGTAAACCGTTATATGGCGAAATGGGTAAAATGTGCTATATAGGGCGACCGTGCTTTATATCAAACAAGAAAAGAATAAAGATGAAAAACAGAGTGCGGATATATCCCGGAATGCGAAGTGAGACACTAGATGGGGGAACAGTCGAGATTGGAAGCAATGTTTCGATAGGTCAAAATTTTCATGTTGTTGCAGCCGGGAAAAAAGTTTCAATTGGAAATAATGTGACAATATCAGGAAATGTATTTGTTTCAAACTGTGACCATACATTTGATGATGAGAATAAGATGACGTTAGAGCTGCCCCTCACGATTAGGGATACCTCAATAGGAGATGCAGCATTTGTGGGGTATGGGGTGGTGATTTTGGCAGGAACACATATCGGAAAGCATTGCATTATAGGTGCAAATTCGGTTGTGAGAGGTGATTTCCCAGAAAATACGATGATCGCTGGAAATCCTGCGCGCATCTTAAAAACATATAGCTTGACCGAAAAAAAATGGAAAAGGTGTGAAGTAAAGCAATGATTTCTGTGTGTATGGCTACATACAATGGAGAAAAATATATTAAAGAACAGATTGAATCTATTTTATCTCAGATAGGAAGCCATGATGAACTAATAATTTCTGATGATATGTCATCTGATGAAACCGTTGACGTAATAAAATCGATAGATGATCGGCGAATTAAGCTTTATTATCATCAAGAAGATCACGGTTTTGTAAAAAATTTTGAAAATGCATTGTCGAAAGCCAAAGGAGACATTATATTTCTGTCGGATCAAGATGACATTTGGCTTCCCAATAAAGTGAAAAAAACACTGACAGCATTAGAGGATTGCGACTTTGTTGTATCTGATTGCATAACAGTAAATGAGAAAAATGAAATCATTAGCGAGTCTAGAATAAAAGACTATAATATAAAAACTGGATTCTGGAGACTAATGATAAAGACTCGTTATTTGGGATGTTGTATGGCATTCAATAGAAATGTTTTAAATGCGGTCTTACCATTTCCACAAAACAGTTATTTAGTTGAACATGATTTATGGATTGCAGCTGTCTCTGAGTGCTTCTTTAAAACAAAATTGATTTATGAACCGCTCATCAAGTACAGACGGCATGGGGGCAATGTGTCTTCTGGTGGAGAAGGTAAGGGATATCCTCTTTTAATCAAAATCTATAGACGCATTTATAGGCTTGTATGTCTCATGAGAATATCAAGAAAAGTCGAAAATCAACTTTCAGAGTAGCATTATAGATAACTGTTGATAACAAGAAATTAAACTTATTGCTTAAATAAAAATATGATTTTTACATTTAATGCGCTTTCAATATTATTATACGGCTTAATTGTAAAGAGAAAGCTTACAGAAGATAAATACAAAAAGCGGTATCTTACCTTGTGCTTTTTTCAGATGCTGTTGATACAGGGCTTGCGAGGTGTTAACGTTGGTACAGATACGATAATGTACACAGAAGTGTATAATAACTATTTGCACAGTGAATATTATGCATATCAATTTACTCACCTTGAAAAGGGATTTCAACTTCTATATAGCGTTCTGCATAGAGTCTCGGCAGATGAGCACGGGCTTTTGATTACAATGAGTGCAATCACGATGGCCGGATTCGGATATTTCATTTATAAAAACTCAAAAGATGTATTGATGAGTACATTTTTGTTTGCGTGTATGTTCTATCCGAATTCATTTAATATTTCCAGACAATATCTTGCACTTTCTCTTTCAATTAATTCGTATGAACTGATTCGTGAAAAAAAATATATCAAGGCTACCTTATTGGTAATAGTAGCTTTTTCTATCCATCAAACATCCATTCTGATGCTAGTGCCATTCTTTATAGGATGGCTGAAAAACTGGAAGGCTATACGAAACCTTTTACTGGTTTTAAGTGTGGTGGTGTTTTTGTTCGGTGGAAAAATTGTTGCTATAGTACTGCCACTGGTCGGAAAGTCGTACTATATATCGGGAGCAGGTGCGAACTATTCGGTAAATCGATTGTTTAGAATGACAACAGCTTTGACTGTAGTAATTGCAACAGTTGTTTTGTATTTGACAAAAAGGGTTGCCCGAGAAGATAAAGAACAGATGAATATTTTGTCTGGTGTGGCATTTGTTAATATGATTTTTGGTGTCCTTTATCTTAAATTTGAGTTTTTTTCAAGACTGATTGAATCAATGAATCTTTATATTCTGGTCAGCTTACCGGTAGGCATTCACAAGGCAAAAACGCGATACAGACCGCTTATAGAAGTTGGTGCTTACGGCATTGCTTTCTTGTTGATGCTGAATGCAGTATTCAATAGTAATAGCGGCGTGGAATCGTACAAAATGTTTTTTATGTGAGGGAAAATGAATAACATTAATGATATTGTTTTTCAGGTATACGATGGTGTGCTTGATATGAACTACTCAAAAAATCAAAAAAAGGGAGTGCTTGAAAAGGTAAAAAAACTGATTCGATACATTTCAACTGGTTATATTTTTGAAATGGGTGAAACTAAAAAGCTGATGAATGAAAGAAATCATTTCACAGCAACAAAGGATCAGTATAGTAATCTGAAAATAGCAATCTATACAGTAAGCACTGGCGGATATGATAATATCAAAGAGCCAATCTATGTGGATGAGAATATTGATTACTATGTCTTCACAAATCAAGAACTGAACCCTTATAGCGTTTGGAAAAAGATTGAACTCCCTCAAGAAATCGAGGAGTTCTCTTCGTTGGAGAAGGCTCGCTATCTGAAGACCCATCCGCATTTGTTTTTCAAGAATTACGACTATTCTATGTTTGTTGATGGAAATGTTCAGATTACCTGTGATATCCGACCACTATTTTATACACTTGAGGAGTCTGGGAAACTGATGGCTATCCATCGGCATCAGGTCAGAGATTGCGTATATGATGAAGCACGAGCAATCAAGGCTGTAAACAAGGCACCTAAAAAGCTTTTGAATCAGCAAACTGCACAATATAAGACTGAGGGCTTTCCTGCGCATTTCGGGCTGTTTGAGACCAACATTGTGATTCGGAAGCAGAATGACCCAAAGTGTATCGCAGTAATGGAAACCTGGTGGAGCGAGATTCACAAGTGGACAAAGCGAGACCAGGTGAGTTTTACGTATGCATTGTGGAAGAACGGCCTGAAAGCAGAAGATGTTTTATCGCTTGGAAATAATTCACGGCGTAATCCATATTTTATTGTAGATAGCCATCGATGATAGCAAATTGGTGATAGTATGGGAATAAAGAAATATCTAATTTACTTCATTAAAAGTCGGAAAGACCCATCCTTAACATCGTATTATCGATGGGTTGGGGCAAATATAGGCAATAATTGCTCCTTCGTTGGAAGAAATATTTCGCTTTCATCCGAACCTTACTTAATAACGCTCGGAGATAATGTAAGAGTAAGCTTTGATGTTGCGTTTGTTACGCATGACGGTGGAACGCATATTTTAAGAGATGAGATACCAAACGCATCGCTTTATGGTACCATTACAGTCGGAGATAATGTATTCATTGGGGCAAGAGCAATTATTATGCCAAATGTAAAGATTGGAAATGATTGCATAATTGGAGCAGGTAGTATTGTCACGAAGGATGTAGAAGACGGAACAATTGTTGCAGGTATTCCGGCAAAAAAAAATATGCTCAGTTGAAGAGTATAAAAACAGACATAAAGATGAATTAATGTGTATAGCTGATTACCCTTACGATAAAACGAAAAAAATCCTTGAAGAAAAATTTTATAAGAGACAATAGTATGATTAAAAAACTAATTATTCTTGGAAATGGTGTCGACTGGTGTAGTAAATCGCTTAGTGGATTTATAAATAATCCGAATGTTTTTGTTATTAATAAAAAATTTCCAGTAAACGAAAAAGCTGAAAAAGCGGCAAGAGTTTATTTTAGTTACAGAATTAACAGATATATCTCCATGCCACTGAAAAAATGTTGGTATTCATGGATTGGAAATTGTGTCCAAGAAAAAACAACGGATGGGTGTAATACATGTTTGCTGGTATATGACCATAATGTTTTTGGGGGAGAAAAAACATTTGTGGAATATGTGCGCAAAAAATTCTCAAAAATTAAAATAGCATATATATTTACGAACATCGTAGAATTATCGGCAGCCAAAGAAAAAAACTATGTGGAAAAACTCAATGACTGGTATGATGTAGTATTTGCTTTTGACCCTGAAGATGCAAAGAAATATAACTTTGCATACTCTCCATTAATTTATGATCCGGATCCGGCGTATGACAAAGATACAATGGAAAATAAGGAAAACACCGTGTTTTATGTAGGTCAGGCGAAAGATAGACTGCCAAGTCTGATGGCTGCTTATCAAAAGTTAAAAAAACTTGGCGTACAGTGTGATTTTCACATTGCAAGAGTACCAGAAGAAGATATTATATCTACAGAGGATATTACATATAATCAGTGGATGAGTTATGCGGAGGCGGTAACGGCTATTCAAAAGTCAACTTGCCTTTTGGATGCGATTCAGGGAAATTCTACGGGGCTGACAATTAAAACTTGTGAAGCGGTATGCTATGATAAGAAGCTGATCACAACCAATAAGCATGTAATCGAGTATCCGTTTTACGATCCGCGCTATATTCGAATCATCGAATCACCAGATGACATTGATGAGGCATTCTTTAGCGAAAACCGGGAAGTTCATTATTCTAAAGAAGGAAAAGAATACTTCTCTGCAAGTAGTTTTTTAAAGCGACTAGATAATGAAATAACTAAGGGAGTATTGGGATGAAAATAGCATTTTATCTACCGAGAGTGTATTATAATCCAGGTGGTGGTGCTAAGATTGTACTGGAATATGCAGACTATCTAGCGAATAAAGGGCATAGTGTTTCAGTGTATTATCATATTCCTTCAATTTCTTTTCAGAGGTCTTATACTGTGAAACGCAACATCAGAATTGGTATAGATTATCTTATGGGAGAGCTATATGGATGCAGTAGATGGTTTGCGCTGAATAAAAATGTTAAGCAAAAGATTATAACCAATGTGAACGAAATAGATCCATGTGATATTGTTGTTGCTACAGCGATACAATTAGTTGAACCGATTTTGAATCTGCCACAACAATATAAAAATAAGGTGTATTTAATTCAAGGGTTTGAAACATGGGAATTTCCCGAAAAACGGATTTTTTCAATTTATAAAAAATCAAAAAATAATATCGTTATATCAAGATGGCTTAAAAATATTGTTGATGGAAATAGTGACGAAAGTGCCTATTTGATTCCAAATTCAATAGACAGTAATATTTTTTTTAATTCTAATCAACATAGAATTCCGCATAGTATAACCTTTCATTATCGATCTGCACCGATAAAGGGTTGTAAATATGCAGTGAAGATTATAACTGAGCTATATAAATTGTACCCAGATTTGAAGGTCAAAGTCATATCAACGGAGAAAAAAATCCCGGAACTCCCAAAGTGCTGTGAGATTTTTACAAATGTGAAACCATGCAAAGTTGCAGAAATCAACAATTATTGTGAAATATTCATGTGTACAACAATCGAAGAAGGGTTTGGGTTGCCAGGGTTGGAAGCTATGGCGTGTGGCTGTGCATTGGTGACAACAAATTATGCAGCGGTATATGATTATGCAGAAGACAACTATAACGCATTAATATCGCCGGTAAAAGACACGGATAAAATGCTTGAAAATATTATTAGAATATTTGAAGATACTACTTTGAAAAGTAATCTTTCAAGGAATGCTGTCAACACAGCAATGCAACGAAGTAAGAAAGTATCACTTGCGTCGATGGAAAAGTATTTTGAAGAATTGGTAAATAACACAAATGATGAAAATTAATCAGGACGACAAAATTTTAATAGTGGCTCCGCATCCGGATGACGAGAGCATTGGTGTGGGTGGCTTTTTATCGCTTTATGGTCCTCAATGTGATGTGTTACTTGTAACGGATGGGAGAAAAGGCCATAAGGGAACAGTTGAGGACATAGATGAATTCATATTAAAGCGAAAGCAGGAAGTAAAAAGTGCTTGCCAAATTGCTAATGTTCATGATTTGTTCTTTTTAAATATAGAAGATAGGACAACATTAAAAAATAAAAGTAAGGTCAAAAATTTTGATATTAGCAAATACACATATATCTTCATTCCAAATCGAAATGAAACACATGTTGACCACTGTGTGCTATATTCGATCTTTAAAAGAAAGCTCGCTGGAAAGCAGAAACTACTAGAGTACGAAGTATGGACACCGATGTCAAAGACAAATATGTATTTGGATATTAGCGATGTGGTAGAGAAGAAAAAGGAAATGATTTCGCAGCATAAATCACAACTGGTGGATTGTGACTATGTTAATAGAGCACTCGCACTTAACTATTATAGAGGTATGTACTATCATTGTGGGTATGCTGAAGTTTATAATCAATGTGATTTTTCATGGATTGGATTTCTGAAATATAGGGTTCCAATTTTGTGGAAGGTCCGAATAAAACAAATTTTAGAAAAGCTTAGATCGTTCAATATGTTTTAAGGAGTGGCTTTAATGAAGAAAAACCCGATTAAAGCAAGTATATGGTATACAGTCGGCAATTATTTTTTAAAGGGAATTGGACTGATAACGATACCACTCTTTTCAAGGTTGCTGTCTGTGGAAGATTATGGCATATATAATACATTTATAGCATATGAATCCTTTTTGTATCTATTCATTGAATTGGCATTACATGAGTGCTTGAGAAAAGCTAAATATAAATATGACAATTTAAACTCTTTTTCGGCAAATATTCTGCTGATACCTATTTTTTTTGTGGTTTTCTATGAGATTTTATTTGTTCCGTTTTCCACTTCTCTTGCAAAAATTGCAAATTTGCCTCAGAGTGTGATTCCAATTTTGATTTGGTACAGTTTTTGCTCAGGAGTTATAACCTATTATAGAGCATTGATTGCACTGGATTATAATTACAATTCTTATTTGAAAATATCTTTGTTTAATGTTATATGCAATGTTTTCCTGTCGATTGTCCTAATGCTTACCTGCTTTTCCAATAGAAAGTTTATGGGCAGAATTGTCGGTGGAGCAATTGCATATTCGATAGTCGCACTCTACGCTATCGTATTGATTTTTAAAAACAGTAAGCCTAAAATTAATTGGAATCATTACAAATTTGCGCTAAAATATTCTCTGCCGATTATCCCGCATGGTCTAGCACAGATAGTTTTGTTGCAATTTGACCGAATTATGATAAATTCGCTTGTGGGAAGCACTGAGGCCGGAATTTATGGCTTCTCATACACGGTATTCACAATGGCGCAAATTTTATCGCAATCATTAGATTCTGTATATGAACCTTGGGTTTTTGAGCAATTTAATAATCAAAATCATAAAAAGATTAAAACCATTAATAATTCTTATTGCATTCTGCTTTGCTTGATGATTGGATTGTGTATCATTTTTTCACCAGAAATTATATATATTTTAGGTGGAAAAAAGTACTCGGAATCAATAAAATGCCTTATCCCGATCTTGCTGGGTGGATTTTTCTCGATGCTATATTCAATGCCAGCACAAATTGAATACTATTATGAAAAGACAGCATATATTTCTATAGGAACTACGCTGGCAGCGTTATTGAACGTTGTATTGAACTGGGTTTGCATTCCTAAATTTGGCTATGTAGCAGCGGCATATACGACCTTGGTTACATATTTTTTGTACTTTTTTATACATTTGATTCTTGCATACAAGCTTAGTGGCTATGCGACGATTAATATAAAAATATTGGGAATGTGTGCGGGTACTTTGATTTTATTGTGCGTGTGTTTGGTCACGCTCTATTCTTATTTTGTTTTACGACTGGTGATTTACTCGATGTTTTTAGTGGCAACTACATATATTTTGGTCAAACAATTATTTGGAGATCCCCAAAAACTAATTCTCATGATAAAGCAGCATAATACCAAACTGTAATAAACTGAAAATCTAGAATCAGCTTCAGAAATTATTTAACTATATGTAACAAATCAAGGATTGTCATTCAGCGGAATCAGCGAATCCTGTGCAGCAATAGAATTTTCAAGAATTCTAAAAACGAGATTGGAGTCGGAGCGATTCAGGTGAATCAGATGAAAAGAGCAACAAAACGAGAGCAATGGAAGCAACGCATTGTATCACCGGCGATCACATCCTGTACATCTACGGCTGCTATATGAAGGAACGTGGCAAGTTGCTGACTAACACTGTGGTCACCACTGTCATGTCCAACTTTGGTCTGTACAAGGCTTTTGACGAGCAGGGCATCGGCTACGCCAAGACTGCTGTGGGCGACAAGTACGTCTATGAGTACATGGCTAAGAACGGCTGCCGTATCGGTGGTGAGCAGAGTGGTCATATCATCTTCTCCAAGTACGCAAGCACCGGTGACGGTATCCTGACCAGTCTCAAGATGATGGAAGTCATGCTGGCCAAGAAGATGCCCATGAGCAAGCTGGCGGAGCCTCTGAAGATCTACCCGCAGGTGCTGGAGAATGTCCGCGTTACCGACAAGAAGGCAGCGCAGAACGATCCGGCGGTGCAGGATGCAGTCAAGGCGGTGGCAGAGGCTCTGGGCGATACTGGTCGTATTCTGGTGCGTGAATCTGGAACTGAGCCTGTTGTCCGCGTGATGGTTGAGGCACCTGACCATGATACCTGCAAGAAGTATGTTTCTCAGGTCGTGGAAGTCATCAAGAACAAGGGCTACACTGTCTGAACGTGGGTAGTAAATACAGGTTGATGTATATTTCACTGTTACCCTTGAAAACTAATTTTTAAAGGATTATATTTGAGCCGTGGGAAGTTTCTCACGGCTTGCTTTGTACACCTCTATGAGATGGACGGCAGACAACTCTTATTATCATATAAGCGGCTAGGATACAGAACGCATCATAATCTCTATATTGCCATGCTTACATATCATAAAATCTTCAAGGCTACCAACAACCTATCAATCTGCCTATCGAACCCAGAGCCAATTGCGGCCTGTAATGATGAATTTTTGCTTCGTCTTACAGAAGCTAAAAACAAAGGCGAACTTCATGAAGCGAAAGTCTCTATATTGAAGGATTTTCAGACTATTTATGCCTTTGATGTAACCGATGCTGAATTCCCGGAACCTGTTGGCCACTTTTCAAAAAAACAGGGGGAAGATGGATTTTTACAGGAAAAACGTGAGTTTGTAAAGAAAAGAATTTTACTACAGGATGTATGGTTCTATTTGGGAAATACCTTTGGAGAATATCATGTATATAAGATTAATACAGAAGGCTCTCTTCCGGTAATTGAAGGAAAAAGACTGGCCATTAATTACAGAGAAATCTACTGTAAGGCGCTGGAAGACTATGTGGAAACAATCGGAAATGGGAACAAACATGCTATTGCAGCATCATTTATTCTTCCAACTTTGATTGAGCAAAGCTTTGGAATGACCTTACAAAATCGGATGTTAAGAAAATGTATGGCCGAAGTGAAAGATCTATCGGAGGAAGAATCAAAACTACTGACTCCTTTTCATGGTGAAAGCCATATCTTCTATGGCTCGGAAGAGTACATTATGGGCAAAGTCTATAAACTCTTTGTGAGAAAAGGTGTGTTAAAAGACTCTCCGGATAACGAGATAATATTGACTGGAAGCAGTCGAAAAAAGAGAAGGACACTGGGAGGGTTGATTAGTTCTCGGTATGCCAAAGAAGAGATGCTACCGGAGTATTATGAGTTGATGAAGGATATCTTTATCAAACTCAACATCCGAAATTGTATCATGCATGGGCTGGGGGAATCATTTGACTATTTGGATCGTGGAATCGCCGCCATTATGTTTCAGCTACTGTGGGACATAAGTAGTGGAGAGATATTTGAAACACAAGTGTGAGAGGGTGAAGGATTGTGGATGAGAGCAAAAGTACAACGTTACTTAAGGAAGTGATGTATTACTGTAATGAGGAAAATCCAACAGGAGCATTGCTTTTAGAAGGTGAATGGGGTTGTGGAAAAACTTTTTTTATTAACAGCACATTGGAATCTGCATTGCAGGATAGCCATGTTTTTGTACGGATAAGCCTCTTTGGAATCCAAAATGCAGAAGAACTGAAAAAAGCTGTGAAGAAAAAGTGGCTTGAAACAATCGCTGATTATATGACGCCGGATGAGGTGGATACAAGTTTTGTATCTAAAATCTTTAAAACCTTCAAACCTGTTGCAAAAGCGTGCATAGATACAGCAATCGAAGCGTCTGTGTCAGAAGATAAGCAGGGAATTGCTAAAAGTGTATTGTCAATTAGTGCAGACCAGTTAATCAGCATTTCAAATACATTTAATGCTAAAGTAATCGTTTTAGTATTCGATGATTTGGAACGAACGGATGTTCCAATGAAAGATGTTTTAGGCTGTATAAATGACTATGTTGAGAATCAACATTTTAACACAATCATTGTTGCAAACGAGAAGGCGATTCGAGAGCAGGAAGATAAAAACCAAAAAATAGGCTATGACGAAATCAAGGAAAAGGTTGTTGAAAGGCAGCTGGCTTTTCAAAATGATCCTTTAGAAATAGTGACAGCAATAATAGAAGATGAAACTAAGAACACTAGTTATCACTCTTTTCTGATTCCGTTAAAAAGTACCCTCGTAGAACTTTTCGGAAGTGGAGAAAAGGAAGATGAAAGGCCGCACAATATCAGAAGCCTAAAAGTGGCAGTTCGGAGCTTCGAGAGAGTCTATGAAAAGTTGATTGAATTTGGAATAGAACCGGGAACTGAGCCGCAGTGGCTGTACTCTTATGTGGCGTATACTATGGTATACAAAAAAGATGGTTTGGAACAGAATGATGGAACGAATCTTCTGGACTCAGAATGCGTGAAAGCACTATACCCTGGATTTTTTAGCAGTTCTTTTATACTTCAAAGTATAAAGGAATGGATTTGTACAGGACTCTGGAACGAAGAAACCATAAAAACAGACTGTCAAGCATACCTCGAAAGACACAAAGCCGAAAGTCCATATGATAAGGTTCGTTTATACAATATCTATCAAGTGGATGATGAAGAAATAGCAGAAGGATGGCCTCAACTGATATCGGATGCTTATGAGGGAGAACTGTCACTTAATGACTATGTTGCTCTAGTTGGAAATTATGAATGGCTTGAAAAGCATAAATATCCTATGGATCCAATGCTGTGGGGAAAATTGCAAACAGGAATAAGTAGAAAGATTGAAAGGGCAACTGCTGAAAAAGAGTCTTTTGGCGTTATAAGGATGTGGCCAGAAAAACAGATAAGCAGTTACAGTACGGAAGCACAAGAAGCATTGAGACCAATAAAAGAGTTATTTGACTCTTCACGGTTTAGATATGCGAATAATGAGCAGTCTTATATTGAAAAAATGAAAACGGATCATTTCGGAGCATTCCAGATTGTCGAAGATAAAATCATGGTGGTGTTCACTGAAGAAATGGCAGATGTCACGGTAGAAGCATTTGAAAAAATAGGAAACCTTGAAAAAAGCGAATTTGAAAGCCGATTTGGAAGGCTGTGGAGAAGCGCAATCAATCTAACAGAATTTGATAAGAAAGAATCCATTTGTGGATTCGGAAAAATGAAAGAGAAACTTGTGATCTATCAAGAACAGTGTGAGATGAAGAAGAAGCGGATGACGGCAGTTCTCACGGGTGAGTTGATTGAAAAAGTTGATGAGATAATAGAAGTACTGAAAAAAGTTAAGGAGTAAAACAAAATGAGTCGTAAATTTATGGGGGCACCGTAGCGGTAATGCGGATGGAGATTGCAGAGTGATATAAAAGTGTCATAATAAATCAAAAGAATTCAGCATGGCTATGCCGTCTAGATATGCTTCCTCTACGTGGCAGATAGCGAGCAACAGAGCGAATGGAAAAAACGTTCTCTGGCTAGTACAATATGACATTGTGATGTGAAACATAAGGAGCCTACATATGGGAAAAAAGTATGCGGATTATATGGATGAGATTTCTGCGGATGACTTATATAAAGGGTTACTAGCGTTTGGACTGTTCTCGAACAAGATTCCACCTGTATTCAGCAGTACTCCTTTTTTTGATTACTGTGTAAATAATCATCCGTCATTTTCCAATGGTGATTATGACTATGTCCGTTATAAGACACTCCGCAACATTAATATACCAAGACAATTGGGGATTCCCGTACCAATGGCATATGAGAAAATGTGTTCTGTACTTAAAAGCAATTGGAGTAATATCCAATCACATTTTCACACCTATACAGATGCACAAACACACGTTATCAGCAGAATTCATATTCAAAAAAGAAAGAATAAAGATGAACTCTTTGAAATGAATTACGATGACTGGAGAAATGCTGGTTCACCGAAGGACGACCTGTTGATTGGAAAGCGGTTTGTTGTAAAAGCAGATATTTCCACTTTTTTCCCTAGTATTTATACCCATTCAATTCCGTGGGCACTGGTGGGAAAAGCAGTCGCAAAGCAGAATCGAAGCAAATCCAAGTGGTTTAATAAAATTGACAAAAAGTGTCAAGAAGTTAAATATGGCGAGACACATGGACTTTTAATTGGACCCCATGCGTCAAACCTTATATCTGAAGTGATACTCACAGTAGTTGATCAAAAATTATACGATAAGGGTTGGAAATTTGTTCGCAATATTGATGATTACACCTGTTATGTGGAAACAAGAGCTCTGGCAGATTCATTTATAGTGGACCTTGGTGTTGCGTTAGAAGAATTTGATTTGCAATTGAATCACAAAAAGACGAAAATCGAGGAACTCCCGGATATGGTGCTTGAGTACTGGGTTAGGAAACTAAATGGCTTCAGTTTACTAACTTCATATGGGAAGGTGGACTATAAACAGGCAAGAGCCTACTTCGATTTAGCAATTGAACTAATGAAAATAAGCGGTGGAAATGCTTCGGTACTAAATTACGCAATCAAGGCTTTATCAAAACAGACCCTTACGGACAATGCAAAGAAATATAGCTGGAAGATGAGTGTGCATCTTTGTATACTATACCCATATTTAATATCCATAATGGATGAGTATGTTTTTAAAGCTTTTGATGTGCCAAAAGATGAGATTCAAAAGTTTATAGATTTGTCATATGAGGACGGACTGGAAAAGCAAAACTATGAGGAATGCAGCTATGCTATCTATTTTGCGCTGAAGTATGATATGGAGGTAAAGAGCATCGATTCGGTTAAAGTAGTAGCAACAAATGATTGCATTTATAAATTGTTATCCTTTCTTTACTTTAAGAAGAAGGGGGATTCTACCAACACTACTTGCCTACAGAATGAAGCTAAGAACCTAGCGCAAACGGATATGGATAGGAATTGGATATTCATATATGAGGCCTTAGACCAGCAAGATTTAGTTGGAGATTGGGGTGTTATGAAGAACCAAGGAATATCATTTTTGAAAAGTGAATTCAGATATTAACTAAAGCAATCTTTTTAAACCTCAAACCGTGTGGGTGTGGTTGCAAAATCCCATCCATGCGGTTTTATAATAGAACGATTGCTTCATATCGAACAAAATATACCCGTTTCTCACTCTATCCTTCAAAATCACTTCCGGGGAAATTTCAGCAAAAGAGGTAGCAGGGGAGAGTGGGGGCTGGGCAAATAAACAGCAACGAACATCACAGATAAGAAGTAATCAAATCTGTCAGCACATCAAAAACAAATTCAATTACATCAAAAGTATTCTTCAAAAATCAGAAATACCGCATCGTCTAAGCCAGTCCGTCAACGCACCAATCAACCCATTATCCAACCCCTCATCACACCCACCCTGAGGAGCGCATCTGGGCAGGGCGAACGCTCCGGCGGCAGCCCTGGGTCCCGGACGCTCCGAAGATCAAGCGCGACGAGATGAAACAATTTTACATGGTTGACATGGGGCAAAAAATGTGGTAATATCGTCTTATCAAAAAAGTGCGAATCCCTCTCGCTCGCGAAGGAAAAATCCCTCTCGTAATGAAAAATCGAACGATACAACGAACGAAAATGGACTTTGCCGAAGGCTGGCAGACACGAGGGACTTAAAATCCCTTTCTGGTGACAAAGTACGGGGGCGCCCCCCTGTCGACGACATATGGGGTATCGAAATCAGCCGCTGATTCGAATGATTCTGACGCTTGCTGTTTTACTTTTCCCATTTTGTGGTAGCAACGCGCAAAAAATAGCACAAAACACAAAACCCGGAACCTTTTGAGCCATAATTGCTTCGAAAAAGGTTCCGGGTTTTGTGCAATGTTTTTCAGAAGACTACTTTGCAACAATCCGACGTGGCTGTGTGCCACTTGACAAGGCTGCGCAGCAGGCGGTGGAGCGGGTACCGCTCGACCTGCGTTTTCTGGTTTTAGCGGTCTGCCACGGGCTTCAAAAAGCTGCTCATGCGGCCCACACCGTTTTTGCCCTGCTTGATGCTGCGGGAATACTCCTTGGCAATCGATATGGAAAAGATCAAAGCGGATGCTTCCCGAAAAATTGCCGGGTGATTCCATCCAGTTGAGCGGTAATTTGCCGGAAATCTTGATTGAGATCCAAGGTGCGGGCACCGATCAGGTTGCCACCCAAGTTGAACAGACAATTTGGGGTAATAGCCTCCTGCGTTTTGGCGTAGACCAGCAGCCCGGAAACGTTTCCAGTATGGGCAGCGTCCTGATTTTTAACGTATGTGTAGATCTGGTAGAGGTTGGCAGAATGCAGCGTTTCTTTGTTGAATTGCTGCTGCATGGTGTGGCTGTAATATTTGGCGTCCAAAATGAGAACTTTGTCTTGGAAACGCAGAAAAATATCGGTTTGCATGGCAGGGAGAAGCCGCAGCGTGGCGGCGTCATGTTCGCCGACAAGATCCCATTTGACCTGTGCGGCTTTGACTTCGGTAAGATAGGTGTGGTGCTTTCGGTAATATTCCAGAATAAAGCGCTCGTACAGCTTTGCCATGCATTCGTCCGAAAAGGCTGTCATTTTGTAGCTGCCGGTTTCGGTAGTCTGCAGCATATCGTGTAGTACGAAATAGCAGAGATTCAGCAGCATTTCGTAATTTTGATTGCTCCGCTGATAATGCAGCTGCCTCCATGATATCTGAGAGGGATGCGGTGCAGAAACAGTGTCCAGAAACAGAAGCACTTTCTTCAATTCCACTTTGCGCTTCATGGAAACATTTTCGTCCCGAAGCAGCACCAACAAGGTGGTTTTCAGGATCTGATTATACAGATTGTCCTCGGAAAGCTCGTCGAAGGTACAGGCGGCCTGCGGTTTATGCTGGATGCGGGTTTTAATGGTCTGCGGAAGATCCAGTTTCCCCCGCAAGACCGACCGGGTCTCGCTGCGGGAAACATATTCCCGGTAAAGCCCCTGCTTCAGCTGCCGGGAAACGCCCTTTGCAAGGATGGCGGCAAATAAATCGTCGATGTGCTCAAACTTTTCCGAGGCGATGCACTGATAATCCTGTTGCTGCAACACTTGAAAGGCGTAGGAGAGCATATAGTAGATGTTCTGGATAAAGATCCCTTTGTCAGTCGTCATTGAAAACACCACGCAGATTCTCTTCCCAACGATGCAGCTTGTCGGGTGCGTCGAACCAGTATTCTGCCAGCGTAGGCAGAAGGTCAAATTCCACCACAGAGCGCATCCAGTCGGTGGTGCAGGCGGCAGGGTCGGCCAGACAGAAGTAGCTGTGACCAATACGGAAGCCGGAACCGAGGGAGGCATCTGCGGCAATTTCCCGGTTCAATGCCTTGATCTGTTCCACCAGAGTATTGAAGGTTTCTTTGCCAAGCGCAGATTGATACTTTTGGAATCCCTCGGAAGTAAAAGCCGGTTCCATCTCGAAAAAACTGAAACGTCTGCGCAGCGCATAGTCGATCATGGCAAGACTCCGGTCGGCAGTGTTCATCATGCCAACGATGTAGAGATTCTCCGGGACGTAGAAGGGCATCCCGTTATAGGCCAGCGTGATCTTTTCGCCCCGGTGATCGCTTTCAATCAGCATCATCAGCTCGCCGAAGATCTTGCTCAGGTTGCCCCGGTTGATCTCGTCGATCAGGAAAAAGTATTCCCGGCCGGGGTCGTTGGAAGCCTTCTGGCAGAAGCGGTAAAATACACCCTCGGTCAGCTTGAAACCGGAGCCATCCGGACGGTAGCCCAGCATGAAATCCTCGTAGGAGTAGTTCTGATGGAACTGCACGAATTCCACCCGGGAAGAATCGGCTTGGCCCATCATGGAGTACGCCAGCCGTTTGGCAGCGTAGGTCTTTCCAACGCCGGGTGCGCCCTGCAAAATAATGTTTTTCTTGTGGCGCAGCAAAGAAACCAGTATATCATAGCGTTGTTCACTCAGAAAAACATCGCGCAGAAAATCGGCTTTTGTGTAGCTGTCACTGGGTGCTTGCCGGACGGGAGCAGGGTTTTCGTCCCGGATCAGATCCAGAATAAAGTTGTACTCGCCCTCTGAGAGCTTGAACAGGCTTCCGTTCGGCTGCACAAAGAACTCCATTTTCTCCAGCTCAGGGAAAGCTTTCAGCGCAGCATAGTCAATGGGAGAGGTCAGGCTCTCGGTCTTTTCAAAATAGATCTCTTTGCCGTTGCTTTCCTGTGTGATCTTGGCCAGAGCTACCACCCGCTTTACCGGATTTGCTTCGTAGCCGATCACAAGATCCCCGGCTTTGGCATCGAGAAAATTCTGGAAGATCCTACGCTTGTTACCGTTGTCGTTGTACAGTGTATAGGCCTGCTCTTCGCCGACCCGCAAGCTGGAATAACTCCAGATCTTCGGATTGGCAGTCAGCCACCAGTAGTGGCGTGAGGGTGCTTCACAGGCGGCAGCGGCAGCCGGCATTTTTGAAAGCTCGGCCTTCTTCAGAGCCTGTAAAAGCTCATCTCGCAAGCGCCAGATGTAAGTGCCGTCCGCCGTTGTGCTGGTGTTTTTGCCTACATACAAAATAGGCCACCAGCGCATAATTTCGTTGTCGCGGGGCATGATGCGGCAGCCAGTCTTTTCTGCCACCCGCTGCGCAAGATGGTAGGAGTTGGAAATGTAGAAATTGCTGGTTTCACCGTATTTAATGGCAAGCTGTTTGCAGGTGGCCTGCCCACCGTAATCCAGCATACATTTCATTACCTGTAAAGCCTCCGGGGTAAAAACCGAGGTGTCTTGCAGCAAAGCACTCCACTGTGTGGTTGTAATGCCCGGATCATACTCGCTTCTGGCAGGAAACCACCCGGCCTGCATTTGCGCTGTCTTTTGTTCGGCAAGGTAGAAACGGCTCAGGTAAAAGCCCAAATCAATGGCCGCAATATTCCAGTGCGTGTCGGGCCAGTATTTTCCGGCAGGGGCTGCATCAATAGCGCGGCGGATCATTTGCGTGATAGCTTTATTCTGGCTCAGCGCTGCCCGCAGCTCGTCATAAAGGCGGTAGCTGTTTAGCAGCGACTCTACAGAGCCATCCCGCTTGGGCGGAGCATCGAAGTTCAGCGCATCCGAGATGTCGCGGGCAACGGAATAGCGATAGATATAATATTGATCCGGATACCGGAGCCACAGATAGACGCTGAGCGCACTGGTGCTCTGGTAGTGGTTGCTCCAGCTGCCGTCGTTGTATTTTGTGCGTATTTCTTCGGTGGCAGCCTGAAATGCAGTGATGCGCTGGGAGAGTTCGATGGATTCATCAAACAAGCTGCGGAACATTGCGCGTGTCGCCTCACGGTCCGCTGCTGCAAAATTCAGGATCATCGCACGGGGAAAGGCATAGCCGGTGTCCAGAAGCGAAGAGACTTTCGCAGTAGCTTCCTTGAACATTTCGCCAAAATCTGCTGCATCAATATTCCAATGGTCGTGGAAATGCTGCGCAGCTTCCCATTTAAAATCTTCTCCACGAGGCCAATGCTTTGGAAAATAGGTCTGGTATCCGCTCAGAACAGGCTCCAGTTTGGCTAGATCGATCATGGCCGCTTCCTCCGAAATCAAAAAGTCTTTATCGCAATTTTCTGAAATAGTGCCTATCAAAACAGCATATTTGCGATATGCAGTTTGCGGATGTTGCTTGTGCATTAAAAACGCAAACTGCTATAAATTATTGTACCACGATAAAAGTAGAAACACCATATTCCGGAAAAATAAAATGCCCGTCTGAAAATCAGACGGGCAAACGATAAATCAAATCATCTGAAAATGACGCAATGCCTCCACAATCGCATCCTCTTTCTCCTTCGGATACTTAGGTTGCTTTGCATTCTCGTTTTTCGTTTTATGGTAACTCTCACGCTCGATGAGGCCGTACCTCTGCTTCACCTGTGCGATATGGAGTTTGGTCAAAAGGAGAACCGCTTCAACGGTTGATTGCGATTTCAAGGGAAATTCTCGAATCTCTTTTCCATTATAGGGAACAGGGAAGGCGAATACAATGCTCCGAATCCAGTTGCTATCCGACTGTTTTTCCGGGAAAATATCAATGCGCTCAATGAAGGCGCGCATGAATTCCTTTTGCTCCACCTCAGTGGCGGCATTGTAGACTTCATCGAAGGCCAGAAGCAGGTGATAGATTTCGTTTCGAGTGCCGAGTTTCTTTTCAACCTTGCGGCGACCAAATGCAATCT
>ERZ1035032.639-NODE-639-length-26415-cov-4.842716_pt1 | contig 26415 bp, 25 predicted proteins | sample MGYA00520693_ERZ1035032 | MGnify/ENA primary metagenome ERZ1035032 (study PRJEB33766, sample SAMN09781740) | gut metagenome | biome: gut microbiome | host: Homo sapiens | place: Madagascar | study: EMG produced TPA metagenomics assembly of the PRJNA485056 data set... | reverse complement strand
ATCCTTCGCTGGCAGCAACTTCATCTTGTAACGCAGCATCCAGACGTCCTGCAGCCAGATCGGAATAGACCAAATCCTGGTTGGCATAGGCCACCACATCCACGCCTTTACTACGCCAGGTCTCGTTAGCGTAAGCTTCCTGGGTTGATCCCTGCAGCACACCAACATGTTTACCTTTCAGTGAATCCAGCGTTGGCTGAATCGGTGAACCTTTGGCCGCAATCAAACGAGAATCTGCGGCGTACAGCTTGTCGGAGAAGGCAATCTCCTGCTGACGTTTATCGGTAATGGAAAGCGACGAAATAATAGCGTCGATTTTTTTCGCTTTCAGTGAGGGGATCAGCGCGTCAAAGTCACTGGCAACCCAGGTACATTTCACCTGCATCCGTTTGCACATCTCGTTACCGAGATCGATATCAAAGCCAACAAAATCACCTTTAGCATCTTTCGATGAGAACGGTGCGTAGGTGGTATCGGTTCCGATACGTACCGTCTCCGGTAGCGCCGCATAGCTGGAAGCCGCTGTGGAGAGACCGACTAACAAAGACAGAGCGAGAATCGACTTCTTCATACATAACCCTCAAGTGAAAATGGCTTTTTTATGTTGTGTATTGTGTTGTGTGTTTGCAGGCTCTTTCATGCAGGTCTTATGCCATCTTGACGACAACAGTAACATTCAACGTTAAATATGTTAATAAGACGTTGCATTATTGTCCTGAAGTTGAAGATAGCAGGTATAGCGGTTGAATCGCAGCGTTTCGATTGAATGGCAGAAACAAAATGTCGAGGATTTGATCGCGGTTGCAAAATTGCCCTGAAACAGGGCAACAGCGGAGTTATGCGCCCTGCCAGCGGGCAAAGAGATCTTCAGGAAGGGTTATCGCAAACTGGTCAAGAACACGATTAACCGTCTGATTTATCACATCATCAAGGGATTGCGGGCGATGATAAAACGCCGGAACGGGAGGCATAATCACCGCACCGATTTCTGCCGCCTGAGTCATTAAACGCAGATGGCCTAAGTGCAATGGTGTTTCACGCACGCAGAGCACCAACGGGCGACGCTCTTTCAGCACCACATCTGCCGCACGGGTCAGTAAGCCATCAGTATAGCTATGGACAATGCCGGAAAGGGTTTTGATTGAACAGGGTAAAATCACCATCCCCAGCGTCTGGAAAGAACCGGAAGAGATGCTGGCGGCAATATCGCGCGCATCGTGCGTGACATCGGCTAATGCCTGCACTTCGCGCAGAGAAAAATCCGTTTCGAGGGATAAGGTCTGGCGCGCTGCCTGGCTCATCACCAGATGCGTTTCGATATCTGTGACATCGCGCAGAACCTGTAATAAGCGCACGCCATAAATCGCGCCGCTGGCACCGCTGATGCCTACAATGAGTCGTTTCATAAATAGTTGCCCTGTCAGACTTGCAGGCAGACTTTGCAGGATTTCGGCGGGAGTTGCAAGTCAGGGTGCCAGACCGGCACCCTCAGCGAAGGCATCATCCTTCGTTATGCATTTCGAGATTTTCCACTTCGTTCTGACGTTGCACTGCTTTGGCGTCATCATTACGTAACGTATCGAGGAAATCGAGGTAGCCCTGATCAACATCTTTGGTGACGTAGACGCCGTTGAACACCGAGCATTCAAACTGCTGGATATCCGGATTTTCAGCGCGAACGGCGTCGATCAGATCGTTCAGATCCTGGAAAATCAACCCGTCAGCACCGATGATCTGGCGAATTTCATCAACTTCGCGACCGTGAGCGATCAGTTCCGTGGCGCTCGGCATATCAATACCATAAACGTTCGGGAAGCGAATTTCCGGTGCCGCAGAAGCGAGGTACACTTTCTTCGCTCCGGCTTCGCGTGCCATCTCGATAATCTGCTCAGAAGTGGTGCCACGGACGATGGAGTCGTCGACCAGCAGGACGTTTTTATCGCGGAACTCGGCGCGGTTGGCATTCAGTTTACGGCGCACGGACTTACGACGCAGCTGCTGGCCCGGCATGATAAAGGTGCGGCCAACATAGCGGTTTTTAACGAAGCCCTGGCGGTACGGTTTGCCCAGAATACGAGCAATTTCCAGCGCGATATCACACGAGGTTTCTGGGATCGGGATCACCACATCGATATCCAGATCTTCCCATTCGCGGGCAATTTTCTCGCCCAGTTTCGTGCCCATATTCACACGCGCGCTGTAAACGGAAATTTTGTCGATAAACGAGTCCGGGCGGGCAAAGTATACATACTCAAACAGGCACGGATTGCTGACCGGATTGTCAGCACATTGACGGGTAAACAACTGCCCTTCTTCAGTGATGTAAATCGCTTCGCCCGGCGCGACGTCACGCAGGAAATCAAAGCCCAGCGTATCGAGCGCTACGCTTTCGGAAGCGACCATATATTCTGTACGGTTCTCGTCAATATCACGTTTTCCCAGTACCAGCGGACGAATCCCGTTTGGATCGCGGAAAGCAACCATACCGTGGCCGATAATCATCGCCACACAGGCATACGCGCCGCGGATTAAGCGGTTTGTGGCAGCAATGGCAGCGAAAATATTGTCGGCTTCCAGCGGGTAGTGGCGGAAGTTGTCCAGCTCGCTGGCGAAGATATTAAGCAGAATTTCCGAGTCGGAAGTGGTGTTGATGTGGCGGCGTTTTTCTTCAAACAGTTTTTTACGCAACTCGTGAGCGTTGGTCAGATTGCCGTTGTGGGCAAGCGTAATGCCATACGGGGAGTTAACGTAAAACGGCTGCGCTTCAGAGGCGCTGGAGCTGCCAGCCGTGGGGTAACGCACATGACCAATGCCCATATTGCCCTGCAAACGCTGCATATGGCGAGCTTCAAATACATCGCTCACCAGCCCGTTCGCTTTACGCAAACGGAAGCAGTTATTGGCATCTATGGTGATGATGCCGGCGGCATCCTGACCGCGATGCTGAAGCACCGTTAAGGCATCATAAATCGACTGGTTAACCGGCATAACACCGGCGATACCGACAATACCGCACATACGTCTTTTTCCTCGTTAAGCCACATCTCAGAGCACTTACGCTCTGGGCAAGAAACTTGACGAGCTTTGCAGATAATCAAAAAACCATCTGATGATAAAACTGAATTGCGGGATCAGCTGTGATTTGCTCCAGTCTTCGCTTTTCGACACCCCGGTAAAGGAGTCGAGAAAGAAGAGAATGGCAGCAACAATCAACACACCGCGCAACGCACCGAAACAGACGCCCAGCACCCGATCGGTGCCTGACAACCCCGTTTTCTCCACCAACTGGCCTATCACGAAGTTCACGATAGCACCAACGATCAGGGTAGCGATAAACAGTACCGCGATGGCAATCCCATTTCGAACCAGTTCGTCTTCAAAGCCCGTAAACCAGACTGACAGGTAAGTGTAGTAATGACTGGCAACAAAGAAAGCACAACCCCATGTCACCAGCGATAACGCTTCACGAACAAAGCCGCGGATCAGGCTAACCAGAGAGGAAAAAGCAATCACCGCGATTATGGCGTAATCAATCCAGACCATATGTGTCCCACGATTTTACGCCCTGTCATCCTGTTCGGGGCGCATTCTAACAGAAAAAGAAAACGTTTGCGTAGGGATTTCCTTCCCGCGCATCAATAAAAATGGCGCTGAAAAAAATATTCAACGCCATCGACTTTTTATGCCTTTGCGGCATCGGGCAATGCGTGTCGGATGCGGCGTAAACGCCTTATCCGACCTACGGTTCTACCCCTGCGTAGGCCTGATAAGACGCGCCAGCGTCGCATCAGGCAAGACCGTATTAATTCGGCGTATAGCCCATTACCACGCCACTTAAGCCAGAAAGTTGCTTCAACTCACCCAGCGAACCTTTCAGCTTATCTTTCGAGGCATCCGGCCCAACCAGAATACGGGTAATTTTACCCTGCACTGGCGTGGATGGCGACGTATAAACCCGATAACCGGCACCGCGCAGCTTACCGACAATCTCATTCACTTTATCGGCATTTTTCAGCGCACCCAGTTGCACAACATAGGCTTTACCCGTCGGTGCAGCTTTTTCTTCCACGACCGGCTTCGGTTCTGGCTTCGGCGCAGGTGGTGCTTCAACCTTTGGTTTAGGCGGCTCCACCGGTTTCGGCTTCGGTGGGGCGACCGGTGCAGGTTCCGGTTCAAACTCGGTGTTATTGGCTGCAATAGTGGCCGGATCGAGCGACGGTGCTGCGGCATCACCTGCCCGCACCTCTTCCGCTGCGCCTTCCGGCGGCTGCGTCGGTAACGCCTGGGTGGCGGCTGGCATCATATCAGGCTCATCACGATCGCCCGCTTTCGGCACCAGCGGGATAGCCGCGAACTCATCCTGATAATGTTTTTTCTGCCCGTCCAGCAGCCCTGGAAGTACAATCACCCCCAGCGCCACCAGCACGATCGTGCCCACTAACCGATTCTGAAACTTACTTGCCACCGCTTCTCCTCGCGTCAATCACTTCCATGACATGTGCGACCGTGTGGAAAGAACCACACACCAGCACGGTGTCTTCCGCTTTAGCGTCCGCCATTGCGGCATCCCATGCCTGCGCAACGCTATCAAATGATTTGCCGTTACCCAAATGCTCAAGCAGTTGTTCTGCCGTGGCACCGCGCGGCCCTTCCAGTGGCGCACAATACCAGTCATCAACCACGCTTTTCAACCAGGCCAGAGTTCCGGCAATATCTTTATCATGTAGCATACCGATAACCGCCAGCACGCGCCCGTTTTTCGGTAGCGCTTTCATACGCCCGGTGAGATATTCCGCCGCATGTGGATTATGCGCGACATCAAAAATAACGCGTGGCGACTCGCTCACAATCTGGAAACGTCCCGGCAAAATTGCGCTGGCAATCCCGTCGCGAATGGCATTTTCACTGACTTCCAGCCCGCTGGCACGCAGTGCCGCCAGCGCTGTTACGGCATTCGGTTGCGGGACAAGCGGCAACGGCAGATTTTCCAGCGTGCCGTGAGCATCGCTAAACGCCCAGTCATGATCGGTGACGGAATAGTTCCACTCAACGCCCCGACGTTGTAACAGTGCACCTTTTTCCTGCGCCACATCAGCAATGGTAGAAGGCATTTCCGGCTCACCGACAATTGCCGGTTTTTCGCTGCGGAAGATGCCTGCTTTCTCGCGACCAATACTTTCGCGATCTGGACCCAGCCAGTCGGTATGATCCAGCGCAATACTGGTTACTACCGCGACATCGGCGTCGACAATATTGGTTGCGTCCAGACGACCGCCCAGCCCTACTTCCAGAATCACCACGTCAAGTTGTGCCTGCTTGAACAGCCACAACGCCGACAGCGTACCGTACTCGAAATAGGTCAGGGAAATATCACCGCGTGCCGATTCAATCTCCGCAAAAGAGGCGGTGTGGGCCGATTCCGGCAATTCCTGGCCCTGCACACGTACGCGCTCGGTATAACGCACCAGATGAGGCGAACTGTAGACGCCCACTTTGTACCCTGCCGCCATCAGAATCGACTCCAGCGTACGGCAGGTGGTGCCTTTGCCATTCGTACCCGCAACGGTAAACACAAATGGCGCTGGTTTCAGGACGCCAAGACGCGCCGCGACCAGGCTCACGCGCTCAAGGCCGAGATCGATAGTTTTACTGTGCAGGTTTTCCAGATAAGAAAGCCACGAAGCCAGAGGCGACGCGGCTTGAGGAGTGCGTTTGATAATCATGGTATCCGCTGATTCGTTACGGTGAGAATAGCAAAAGGGCAGAGCCAGTGGCCCTGCCCTTATCAGTTATCAGGCCTCAGGTTCCTGATCCGGTACCGGGGGTACCACTACGCCTTCACGCGGCGCTTCAGGATTCGGCGCTGGCAGATTCATCAACTTCGCCAGAATGCTCGCCAGTTTCAGGCGCATTTCCGGACGACGGACGATCATGTCGATCGCGCCTTTCTCGATCAGGAATTCACTGCGCTGGAATCCAGGCGGCAGTTTTTCGCGTACGGTCTGTTCGATAACACGCGGACCGGCAAAGCCGATTAACGCTTTCGGTTCAGCGATGTTGAGATCGCCCAGCATGGCGAAACTTGCAGAAACACCGCCCATCGTCGGGTCGGTCAGCACGGAGATGTACGGCAAGCCGCGCTCCTGCATTTTTGCCAGTGCCGCAGAGGTTTTCGCCATCTGCATCAGCGACATCAGTGCTTCCTGCATACGTGCGCCACCAGAGGCGGAGAAGCAGATCAGCGGGCAGTTATCTTCCAGCGCCTGCTCAACGGCACGCACGAAACGTGCACCCACAACAGACCCCATTGAACCGCCCATAAAGGCGAACTCGAATGCCGCAGCGACAACCGGCATTCCATACAGAGTGCCTTTCATCACCACCAGCGCATCTTTTTCGCCGGTTTCTTTCTGCGCAGATGCCAGACGGTCTTTATACTTCTTGGAGTCACGAAACTTCAGCACATCTTTCGGCTCAAGCTCGCTACCCAGCTCCACAAGGCTTCCTTCATCTAACAGGCTATGCAGGCGATTACGCGCTGTCATACGCATGTGATGGTCACACTTCGGACAGACCTCAAGATTACGTTCCAGCTCAGCGCGGTATAAAACCTGACCGCAGCTATCACACTTAGTCCACACCCCTTCAGGAATGCTCGCCTTGCGGGTGGGAGTAATGTTGCTTTTAATTCGTTCAATCCAGCTCATTAGGGACCTTTCTGTCTGAACCTGGTTCGATGCCAGTTTTATCTTTGGGGACGCATAATGCCATTTTTGCCCCCAACAGACCATGAATGTTGCACATTAAAACATAACAGCCCGAAACTTTGGATAAAAAAGTGGTCGAACCGCGGAGTTACTTTTTATTTTGCGGCGCGTGCCGCAGCGCGTTTGTGACGGATTATTTCGATGACGCCCGGCAAAATAGAAACCACAATAATCCCGACGATCAGCAGCTTAAGGTTATCCTGAACCATCGGGATTGTACCGAAGAAATAGCCTGCGTAGGTAAAAAGCAGTACCCACAACAGTGCGCCGATCACGTTATAAGCGGCGAAATGACGGTACGACATGTGGCCCATTCCCGCAACAAACGGGGCGAACGTTCTGACGATCGGCACAAAACGGGCGAGAATAATCGTTTTGCCGCCATGTTTCTCATAAAACTGATGGGTTTTGTCGAGATAACTGCGACGGAAAATTTTCGAATTGGGATTACTGAACAACTTTTCACCGAACAACCGCCCGATAGTGTAATTGACCGCGTCACCCACAATCGCGGCGATCAGCATCAGCACCACCATCATATGGACGTTGAGATCGTTGGTTTCCAGTGATGCCAACGCTCCGGCAACAAACAGCAATGAACAAAATTAAGAACAAAATGGCATAAACCCAGACGCCGTACTCCGCGACCAGCTCTGCCAGATGCACGTCAATGTGCAGGATAAAATCGATGAGGAAATAAATCAGGTCCATATTTGCCTATGCCTTGTACTCGTCATCTTTCAGGCTGTAACTACGTTGGCTACAGCCTGAAATGTTCCGAGCATTATTCTCGTTAGTCCGCCAGAAATAGCGGGCCCATTGGCGGTTTTGGAAGATCATACCGGTCAGGGTAATCCACCGCGACCAGATACAGCCCTTCCGCTTTTGCCGTTGCTGCCGCCAGCGTTCTGTCCTTTGCCGCCAGCAACTCTGCTATCCAGCTCTCCGGCTGGTTGTGGGCACCGACTTCCATCAGGCTGCCGACAATATTCCTGACCATATGATGTACAAAAGCATTCGCTTTAATATCTACCACCACATAAGGACCGTGACGCGTGACATTAATATGCATAACGTTGCGCCACGGGGTTCGGGACTGGCACTGCACCGCACGGAACGAGGTGAAATCATTCTCGCCCAGCAAGCATTGCGCAGCCCGATGCATCCGTTCAGCGTCCAGCGGTTCGTAAAAATGGGTTACCCCTTTACTCAGTACCGCCGGGCGCAGCCGATGATTGTAGATGATGTAGCGATAACGGCGAGCCGTGGCGCTAAATCGGGCATGAAAATCATCAGGTACAGCTTTAACCCAACGCACAGCGATGTCACCAGGTAAATTCGCATTTACGCCCAAGGTCCACGCCGCGTCTTTGCGCAGCGCGGTTGTTTCGAAATGCACAACCTGCCCGGTACCGTGTACCCCTGCGTCAGTACGCCCGGCGCAGAAGACGGTGATGGGTTCGTTCGCCACCTGGGAGAGCGCCTTTTCCAGCTTCTCCTGCACACTGCGGACTTCGTTCTGCCGTTGCCAGCCGTAATACTTACTGCCGTCGTACTCAATGCCCAGCGCAATTTTATAAACTGGCGGTTGTTGCTGGTCGGACATTAGTACAGATACTCCTGCACCAGTTTCTCGGCGATTTTTACTGCCATCAGCGCGCCGCCAAAGCGAACGTTATCGGCCACCGACCAGAACTGGACTTGCTCCGGCATACCGTAGTCATTACGCACGCAGCCAACAGAAAGATGCGGCGTACCCGAAGCATCACCTACCTGAGTTGGGAATTCGTTCTCTTCAGAGAGCACAATATCTTCGCCTTGAACAAACGCATCACGCGCTTCTTCTGCTGCCAGTGGACGCAGAGCTTCAAAGTTGACCATCTGGGCATGACCGTAGAATACCGGTGCCTGGACGACGCTAGCCGAAATCATCAGCCCTTCGTCCTGCAGGATTTTGCGTACTTCGTCAACGATACGACGTTCTTCACGCACGCTACCTTCGCTATCCGGCAGTAACGGCAGCATGTTGAACGCCAGCTGACGCCCGAAGAAATCTTCTTCGTCAATCGGAATGCCGTTGAGCAATTTCGCACTCTGCCCCGCTAACGCATCGACCGCTTTTTTGCCCTGGGCGGAGGCTGAAATCAGGCTGGTAACGCTGATACGTGATAAACCGCCCTGATCGATTAACGGTTTCAGTGCCGCCAGCAGCTGGCTGGTCAGACTGTCTGGTACGGCGATGACATTCCGGTTCCGGTAATCTGTCAGTACAAACGGGTTTACTTCCGGCACCACCAGCGGTACGTCGGGTTCGAGAGCAAACAATCCACTGCTGTCGATCACCAGGCAACCTGAGTTGGTCGCTTCTTCAACCCAGGCAGCGGTAGCTTCTTTGCCTGCGACAAAAAATGCCAGCTGCGCCTGCGTCCAGTCGAATTCAGCGGCATCCTGCACGGTGATTGTCTTACCACCAAAGCGCAGTTGTTCGCCTGCGCTTTCGTTACGTGCCAGTGCATAAATTTCCCCAACCGGGAACTGACGTTCAGCCAGCGTTTCAAGCAGGGCTTCGCCCACAGCGCCAGTTGCGCCCAGGACGGCAATGTTCCAGCCTTCAGACATGGTGGTTTACTCCAGAAATAGCAAAGCTCCCTGCCAATGTTACAGCAGAGAGCATGAAGAAGAGATTAACGTGCCGGATGATGAACGGCGTTAAAACCCAGTTTACACAGCAATGATGCCGCACTGGCGTCATCACAAATTACATACAGAGATGACCATTCACGGCGCTCAAGATAGTTTTTGCGCAGTTTATCGAACTCACCCGGTATCCCGGCGACTTTACGCAGCGGTGCGTCATCGCGGCGCACATCATACACCAAATGCACCAGCCTTTTCAGCGTCGGTTGATCGAGCGGGCCATGCAGCGTAATGCGACCAAACTCTGGCGCAGGCAGTAATGTATCCAGCGCAACGTGCTGTTCATGCCCAATAAACTTGCTATAAGTTTCAAACACTTGCGTAGTACCGCGTGCTTTACCTTCCAGGGTATAGCCTGCGATATGCGGCGTGCCGATATCCACTTTTTTCAGCAGCTCGACGTTGAGTTCCGGTTCGCCTTCCCAGACATCCAGCACTACGCTTAACTTCTGGCCTTCATTCAGGCAGGTCAGCAACGCAGTATTATCGACGACTGCGCCACGGCAGGCGTTAATCAGAATCGCTCCGGGCTTCAGGCTACGGATCAGTTTTTCATCCGCCAGATGTAGCGTTTTGTACGGACCATCTTTAAAGAGTGGCGTATGGAAAGTCAGAATATCCGCGCGCTGGACTAACTCATCCAGCGAGCGGAAATCACCCTCATCCCCACGGTCGGCGCGAGGCGGATCGCAAAGTAAGGTTTTAATCCCTAACGCTTCCAGTCGCGCCTGCAATCGACGTCCAACGTTACCAACGCCCACGATCCCCACCGTACGGTCGTACAGTGAAAATCCATCGCGTTCGGCAAGCATCAGCAGGGAGGAGAAAACATATTCCACCACCGCAATCGCATTACAGCCAGGTGCAGCGGAAAAACCAATTCCCGCCTGCTTCAACCATGCTTCATCGACATGGTCGGTCCCCGCAGTGGCAGTGCCAACAAATTTAATGGGTTTTCCTGCCAGCAAAGATTCATTCACTTTCGTGACCGAACGCACCATCAGCGCATCCGCGTCTGCCAGTTGAGCGACGGGGATTGGACGCCCGGGAACCGCGGTCACCTCACCCAAACGGCTAAATAAGTCGCGGGCATAAGGCATATTTTCATCAACAAGGATTTTCACGTTTGTGTTACCTGTATGAGACGAGAGTTAACCGGACAAGTGTGCCATAATCTCGCGGCCAGGCATACTTGCGAAGATTTCAGGTATAAGGATACGTAATGATACAACCTATTTCCGGCCCTCCTCCTGGGCAACCACCAGGTCAGGGAGATAATCTGCCGTCTGGCACGGGCAATCAGCCTTTATCCAGTCAGCAACGTACTTCGCTGGAAAGCTTAATGACGAAAGTGACCTCACTGACGCAACAGCAAAGAGCAGAACTGTGGGCGGGTATCAGGCACGATATTGGTCTGTCGGGAGATTCACCGCTGCTTTCGCGTCACTTCCCTGCCGCTGAGCATAATCTGGCGCAACGTCTGCTGGCCGCGCAAAAAAGCCATTCTGCCCGCCAGCTTTTAGCGCAATTAGGGGAGTATTTACGTCTGGGGAATAATCGTCAGGCGGTCACGGATTATATCCGTCATAACTTTGGTCAGACGCCGCTGAATCAGCTCTCACCGGAGCAATTAAAAACCATTCTCACCCTGTTGCAGGAAGGGAAGATGGTTATTCCGCAACCACAGCAGCGCGAGGCGACCGACCGTCCTTTATTACCGGCGGAGCACAATGCGCTAAAACAGCTGGTGACCAAACTTGCGGCGGCAACGGGGGAACCCAGCAAACAGATCTGGCAATCGATGCTGGAACTTTCCGGGGTGAAAGATGGCGAGTTAATTCCAGCGAAACTGTTTAACCATCTGGTGACCTGGCTACAGGCGCGTCAGACGCTAAGCCAGCAAAATACGCCGACGCTGGAATCACTACAGATGACGCTAAAACAACCTTTAGATGCCAGTGAACTGGCGGCGTTATCGGCATATATCCAGCAAAAATATGGTCTTTCTGCGCAATCATCGCTTTCTTCTGCCCAGGCCGAGGATATTCTTAATCAGCTTTATCAACGGCGGGTTAAAGGGATTGATCCGCGTGTTATGCAACCGCTGCTTAATCCTTTTCCACCGATGATGGACACGTTGCAAAATATGGCAACGCGTCCCGCGCTGTGGATACTGTTAGTCGCGATTATCCTGATGCTGGTCTGGCTGGTTCGTTAACCCCGACGAAATGACAGTATCGTGACAATAATACCCAGCACCGCAGAGATCGCCCCGGCAAGAAATACCGAAGAGTAACCAAACGTGGTCGCCAGCATTCCCGCCAGCGGCCCGGAGACGCCGAGGGCGATATCCTGAAACGCGGCGTAACCGCCCAGTGCGGTGCCGCGAACTTGTGAGGGGACGCGTTTAACCACCTCCACGCCCAGCGCAGGAAAGATAAGCGAACATCCGGCTCCGGTTAACGCCGCGCCCGCTAATGCGACCCATGCACCTGGGGCTTGCCAGAGCAGCAACAAGCCCACCGTTTCTACAAGCAGAGAGACAATCGCCACTTTCACGCCGCCAAAACGGTCCGGCATCCAGCCAAACATGACGCGCATCACGACAAATGCGCCGCCAAACGCGGTAAGAGTAAAGCCCGCCATCGCCCATCCTTTGCTGGCAAAGTAGAGCGAAACGAAAGTCCCGATAACAGCAAAACCAACGCCTTGTAGTGCCAGACCTAACCCTGGTTTCCAGATAAGCCCGACAACGCTCCACAGCGATGGACGTTCTCCCGCCAGGGCCGGTACTTTGCGCACTGTGCCGTTACAGGCCCACGCCAGTAAGGGTAATACCATTGTGGTGATCGCCAGTGCGGCAAAACCGTAATGGCTATGAATCAACAGGCCAAGCGGAGCACCAACAGCGAGGGCACCGTAAATCGCCATTCCATTCCATGACATCACTTTGCCAGAGTGTTTTGGCCCTACGATGCCTAACCCCCAGGTCAGAGCGCCTGTCAGTAACTGGCTTTCACCAAAGCCAAGAATCAAACGCCCGATGACCAACAGGGCAAATTTGAACGGTGCGGAGACAGGCAAAATCGCCGCCAGCAGCAACGCGCCGCCAGCCAGACCACAAGCTAACATCCCCTGAAGCGCCGAACGTTTTGCGCCATATTGATCGGCCAGTCGCCCGGCATAGCCACGCGTCAGCACCGTAGCCAGAAACTGAATCCCGACGGCAATCCCGACCATGGTATTGCCATAGCCCAGATCATGATGAACAAACAGCGGGATAACCGGCAACGGCAGCCCTACGGTCATGTAGGTGAGAAAAACCGCAAAAGCGATGCGGAAGAGCGAAAAATTGGCAGAAGATCGTGTTTCGGTTTGGCTTACAGCAGTCATGCATTACTCCAGAATGCAGCGCAAGGCGAGGAGTATCCCCGTCTCATCTCTCTGGTTTCAGGGTTACAGTGCGTTGGCAGGATTTAACGCGTACGTCTTTTCAGAAGGAAATCGACAAAGCGGGAAGTTTGCCTGGAACAGGCGGCGATTGTCAATGATGTGAAAAAGGGAACCATCGGGTTCCCTTTTGTGTTAGTGCCGGAGGCCGCATTGGCGCGTAACGTCGGATGCGACGCTGGCGCGCCTTACCCGACCTACGGCGAATTAATCTTTCAGCTTGCGCATTACCAGCGTGGCGTTGGTGCCGCCGAAGCCGAAGCTGTTAGACATAACGGTGGTCAGTTCGCGATCGGTCGTTTCGGTCACGATGTTCAGACCTGCAGCCTGCTCGTCCAGCTCTTCAATGTTGATGCTCGGGGCGATAAAGCCGTGTTCCAGCATCAGCAGAGAGTAGATAGCTTCCTGTACGCCAGCAGCGCCCAGAGAGTGACCGGTCATGGCTTTGGTTGCAGAAATCGCCGGGCTCTTATCGCCGAACACTTCACGGATAGCTGCCAGCTCTTTCACGTCGCCAACCGGAGTCGAAGTACCGTGGGAGTTCAGGTAATCGATTGGGGTATCAACGCCATGCATCGCCATCTTCATGCAGCGTACTGCGCCTTCGCCAGACGGAGCAACCATGTCTGCACCATCAGAGGTTGCGCCGTAGCCAACGATTTCAGCATAGATGTGAGCACCACGCGCCAGCGCGTGTTCCAGCTCTTCAACCACTACCATACCGCCGCCGCCAGCGATAACGAAACCGTCACGGTGAGCGTCGTAAGTACGGGAGGCTTTTTCCGGGGTGTCGTTGTATTTAGTAGACAGCGCACCCATTGCGTCGAATTCGCAAGCCATTTCCCAGCACAGCTCTTCGCCGCCGCCAGCAAACACGATGTCCTGTTTGCCCAGTTGGATCTGCTCTACTGCGTTACCGATACAGTGTGCGGAAGTCGCACACGCGGAGCTGATGGAGTAGTTAACGCCATGAATTTTAAACGGGGTGGCGAGGCAGGCAGAAACGCCGGATGCCATCGCTTTGGTGACCACATACGGGCCAACCGCTTTCAGGCCGCGCGGGCCGCGCATTGCGTCAGCGCCGAACACCTGGAAACGCGGGGAGCCGCCGCCGGAACCTGCAATCAGGCCAACGCGCGGGTTATTCTGGTAAGCTTCCGGAGAGAGGCCCGCATCAGCGATTGCCTGCTCCATAGAAAGGAATGCATAAATGGATGCGTCGCTCATAAAGCGCACAACTTTGCGGTCAATGAGGCCAGTGGTATCCAGTTTTACGTTGCCCCAGACGTGGCTACGCATGCCGGAATCCTTCAGCTCCTGAGAGAAAGTGATCCCTGAACGTCCTTCACGCAGAGATGCCAGGACTTCCTGCTGGTTATTACCGATGCTGGAAACAATGCCCAGGCCAGTAATCACTGCACGTTTCATTCAATACCTCTGTAAGTCGCACATAGAGTAAGTTTCGAATGCACAATAGCGTACACTTGTACGCCGAACAAGTCCGATCAGCCATTTAATAGAGAAATTTGCGCAGCCTTACACACATCGCTAAGATCGAGCCACCGCCTGTAAGACGAGTAACTTACGTGAAACACTACTCCATACAACCTGCCAACCTCGAATTTAATGCTGAGGGTACACCTGTTTCCCGAGATTTTGACGATGTCTATTTTTCCAACGATAACGGGCTGGAAGAGACGCGTTATGTTTTTCTGGGAGGCAACCAATTAGAGGTACGCTTTCCTGAGCATCCACATCCTCTGTTTGTGGTAGCAGAGAGCGGCTTCGGCACCGGATTAAACTTCCTGACGCTATGGCAGGCATTTGATCAGTTTCGCGAAGCGCATCCGCAAGCGCAATTACAACGCTTACATTTCATTAGTTTTGAGAAATTTCCCCTCACCCGTGCGGATTTAGCCTTAGCGCATCAACACTGGCCGGAACTGGCTCCGTGGGCAGAACAACTTCAGGCGCAGTGGCCAATGCCCTTGCCCGGTTGCCATCGTTTATTGCTCGATGCAGGCCGCGTGACGCTGGATTTATGGTTTGGCGATATTAACGAACTGACCAGCCAACTGGACGATTCGCTAAATCAAAAAGTAGATGCCTGGTTTCTGGACGGCTTTGCGCCAGCGAAAAACCCGGATATGTGGACGCAAAATCTGTTTAACGCCATGGCAAGGTTGGCGCGTCCGGGCGGCACGCTGGCGACATTTACGTCTGCCGGTTTTGTCCGCCGCGGTTTGCAGGACGCCGGATTCACGATGCAAAAACGTAAGGGCTTTGGGCGCAAACGGGAAATGCTTTGCGGGGTGATGGAACAGACATTACCGCTCCCCTGCTCCGCGCCGTGGTTTAACCGCACGGGCAGCAGCAAACGGGAAGCGGCGATTATCGGCGGTGGTATTGCCAGCGCGTTGTTGTCGCTGGCGCTATTACGGCGCGGCTGGCAGGTAACGCTTTATTGCGCGGATGAGGCCCCCGCACTGGGTGCTTCCGGCAATCGCCAGGGGGCGCTGTATCCGTTATTAAGCAAACACGATGAGGCGCTAAACCGCTTTTTCTCTAATGCGTTTACTTTTGCTCGTCGGTTTTACGACCAATTACCCGTTAAATTTGATCATGACTGGTGCGGCGTCACGCAGTTAGGCTGGGATGAGAAAAGCCAGCATAAAATCGCACAGATGTTGTCAATGGATTTACCCGCAGAACTGGCTGTAGCCGTTGAGGCAAATGCGGTTGAACAAATTACGGGCGTTGCGACAAATTGCAGCGGCATTACTTATCCGCAAGGTGGTTGGCTGTGCCCAGCAGAACTGACCCGTAATGTGCTGGAACTGGCGCAACAGCAGGGTTTGCAGATTTATTATCAATATCAGTTACAGAATTTATCCCGTAAGGATGACTGTTGGTTGTTGAATTTTGCAGGAGATCAGCAAGCAACACACAGCGTAGTGGTACTGGCGAACGGGCATCAAATCAGCCGATTCAGCCAAACGTCGACTCTCCCGGTGTATTCGGTTGCCGGGCAGGTCAGCCATATTCCGACAACGCCGGAATTGGCAGAGCTGAAGCAGGTGCTGTGCTATGACGGTTATCTCACGCCACAAAATCCGGCGAATCAACATCATTGTATTGGTGCCAGTTATCATCGCGGCAGCGAAGATACGGCGTACAGTGAGGACGATCAGCAGCAGAATCGCCAGCGGTTGATTGATTGTTTCCCGCAGGCACAGTGGGCAAAAGAGGTTGATGTCAGTGATAAAGAGGCGCGCTGCGGTGTGCGTTGTGCCACCCGCGATCATCTGCCAATGGTAGGCAATGTTCCCGATTATGAGGCAACACTCGTGGAATATGCGTCGTTGGCGGAGCAGAAAGATGAGGCGGTAAGCGCGCCGGTTTTTGACGATCTCTTTATGTTTGCGGCTTTAGGTTCTCGCGGTTTGTGTTCTGCCCCGCTGTGTGCCGAGATTCTGGCGGCGCAGATGAGCGACGAACCGATTCCGATGGATGCCAGTACGCTGGCGGCGTTAAACCCGAATCGGTTATGGGTGCGGAAATTGTTGAAGGGTAAAGCGGTTAAGGCGGGGTAATCTGCTCTCGCAGTGTTTGCCGGATGCGGCGTGAACGCCTTATCCGACCTACGTGTGACGTGTAGGCCTGATAAGACGCGATAAGCGTCGCATCAGGCATGCTGCTCCAGACGCCGCAACTTACTGCTGTGACGCCTGCTGAAACAGGTTTTCCCACATATCGGTCACCAGCGCCTGGTCACGCGGCGACAATTCACCAGCACCAATGGCTTTTTCCAGACTCTGGCTAACGGTCGTATGCACCGCCTGAGCGGAGTGGTCATCACCACTTTCCAGTTCTGCGATGGCTAATGTCAGGTGGCCACGCAAATACCCACTGGCAAACAACTCATCATCACTGGCATGGTCAACCATACCGTCGATTAATGCCAGAATGCGTGATTCAAACTCCGCGATCATCTTCTTTCCTCATTGTAAAACGTGGCGCTGGCTTCAGTTGAGCGCTTCCGGCCACGGGAACTGTTCCGCCGTAAGTTCCGGCGTGTGATAATAATTTTGTAGTGCTTTAATGAAGCGTGCCGGACGTTCCGGAATGCCATTTGTCAGATAATCCATCACCTGCGCATGTACTCGCCGTTGAAACACCACACGATCCGGTTCGAAATCCCCTTCCAGATTGTCGCAACTGACGTTAAACGGATATCCCGCCGCCACACAGAACAACCAGTCGAGCGCCTGCGGCTTCACTTCAACATCTTCAAACTGGCTTTGCGTTTGGGCATCGCGTCCGTCCGGGCAATACCAGTAGCCGAAATCAACCAGCTCACGGCGCGCTTTCCCGGCAATACACCAGTGCGAAATCTCATGAATTGCGCTGGCATAAAAGCCATGAGCAAAGACGATTCGGTTATACGGTACTTCCGCATCAGCAGGAAGATAGATCGGTTCGTCGTCGCCTTTAATCAGACGGGTATTAAAATCATCGGCAAAGCAGCTATTAAAAATTTCAATCAACTGCTCGTAGTGGTGTGTACTGTTCATTAGTTCATCCCCAACCAGTGGAGGATCTCCTGTCCGTGGCTGTCGTAAAGTAATTTGGCACTCATCACCGCCGAGACGATAACAATCATCGGGCGGATCAGCTTTTGTCCTTTGCTCAACACCAGTCGTGAACCCATGCGCGCGCCGAGGAACTGCCCCACCAGCATGACAAAGCCCGTCGCCCAAATCACTTTGCCGCCGAGAATAAACAGCAGTAAACCGCCGATGTTTGACGTTGCGTTGAGTAATTTGGCGTGAGCCGTGGCTTTGGCGAGGTTAAATCCGCACAGCGTAACGAAGGCCAGCGCGTAAAACGACCCGGCAGCCGGGCCAAAGAATCCATCATAAAAACCGACGCAGCCACCGGCTATTAACGCGAAGGGTAAACCGTACATCCGGCGCTGGCGGTCTTCTTCACCTAGCTTTGGCATCAGCAAGAAATAGAGGCCGATACAAATTACCAGAATGGGCAAAATCTGCCGTAAGACATCAGCCTGAACGTATTGCACCAGCAGTGCGCCGCTCATTGAGCCGACAAAGGTCATGGCGATATTGAGTTTCTGATCGCTTAAACTAACCACTTTGCGGCGAATAAAGTAGATAGTAGCGGAAATAGAGCCGCCGCAGGCTTGCAGTTTATTGGTTGCCAGCGCATTAGCGGGAGACATCCCCGCTGCCATCAATGCCGGAATGGTGAGTAACCCACCGCCACCGGCAATCGAGTCGATAAATCCCGCCAGCATGGCGACAAAAAAGAGAACTCCCAGCAACAGCGGGGAAACCATAAACAGGCTATTAAACGTTTCCATTAGATCACGTGCTCATCCAGTAGCGCCTGGCAGGAAGGCGGCAACGGAGGCGGTGTCTTCTTCTCAGGCTTTGTTGTTCCCGGTTTTGGAGGTTCAAACCAGCTTTGCAGTTCTGCCCCGCAACCATCGCCTGATGGCGGTAAAGGTTGATCTTCACACTCCAGACTATCGGCAGGGCAACGTAATCGTACATGCATATGCGCGCGATGCTGGAACCAGGGTCGCACTTTGCGCAACCAGTCGCGATCGGTGCCCGCATCAAGGCAAAGTTGTTGTTTAATCGCCGGATTAACAAAAATGCGCGTGACGTCTTTGTCCTGGGCGGCGAGTTTGATCAAGCTGAAAATTTCTGGCTTCCACAGCGTGGAGACAACGTGTTTACCGTCGCGGGAAACTAAGTCCAGTGCTTGCGGGCGCAAGAGCTGCGCGGAGGTCCAGCGAGTTTTCGGCAGTTGCAGAAAGATATCGACATCCAGTCCGGTCTGGTGGCTGGCATGACCGCCGTTGAAACGCCCACCAGCGGGCATCCCCATATCGCCAATCAGCACCGTACCCATGCCCAGATTGCTCACCTGGCTACTCAGACGCTGGATAAACATCACCAGATCCGGGTGACCGAAATAGCGACGCTGATCGGTACGCATGACCTGATAATGTTCGGACTGTATCGGCAGCGTGTCAGCGCCGACAATACAGCCATTAGAAAAACTGCCTATCGATTGTGCGCTACCCGGCACAGGTTGGGTTATTTTTTGCCACGGCGTCGCTGCCAGGCTGGCGCTACTGGCAAGCAGAGCCAGCAGCGCAATCGCGGTTTTATTCATTTTTTACCAGCGTGGAATATCAGTCTTCACATCGGCATTTTGCGCCCGTTGCCGTAACAGGTGATCCATTAAAACGATCGCCAGCATCGCTTCTGCGATCGGCACTGCGCGGATCCCGACACAGGGATCGTGACGGCCTTTGGTGATCATCTCAACTTCTTCGCCAAAGCGGTTAATGGTACGACCCGGCACGGTAATGCTGGAGGTCGGTTTCAGCGCCATATGGGCAATGATTTGCTGCCCGCTGCTGATACCGCCGAGAATGCCGCCCGCATGGTTGCTCTGGAAACCGTCTTTGGTGATTTCATCGCGGTTCTGGCTGCCGCGCAGCGCCACCACGTCAAAGCCGTCGCCAATTTCCACGCCTTTCACCGCGTTGATGCTCATCAGCGCATGGGCGATGTCAGCATCCAGGCGGTCAAAGACCGGCTCGCCAAGTCCGGCAGGAACGCCACTGGCAACAACGGTGACTTTAGCGCCGATGGAGTCGCCCTCTTTTTTCAGCGCACGCATCAACTCGTCTAACGCGTCGATTTTGTCGGGGTCCGGGCAAAAAAACGGATTTTGCTCGACCTGCGACCAGTCTTTGATATCCAGCGGAATGTCGCCCATCTGGGTCAGGCAGCCACGGATTTCAATACCAAATTTCTCGGCGAGATATTTTTTGGCAATAGCTCCTGCCGCCACGCGCATGGCGGTTTCGCGGGCGGAAGAACGTCCACCGCCGCGATAATCGCGCAGACCGTATTTTTGTTCGTAGGTGTAATCGGCATGGCCTGGACGGAAAACGTCCTTAATCGCACTGTAATCCTGAGAGCGCTGGTCAGTGTTTTCGATCAACAAGCCAATGCTGGTGCCGGTAGTAACGCCTTCAAAAACACCGGAGAGAATTTTGACCTGATCCGGCTCGCGGCGCTGGGTGGTATAGCGCGATGTCCCAGGGCGACGACGGTCGAGGTCATGTTGCAGGTCCGCTTCCGTCAGCGGAATGCCTGGCGGAACACCATCGACGATGCAGCCGAGCGCCAGCCCGTGCGATTCGCCGAAGGTGGTTACGCGAAAGAGTTGTCCAATTGTGTTTCCAGCCATCACGGCTCCGTTATTGTTGTGTTTGCGTGTTTACTTAATCTTTATAAATCGCGAAATGTTCTCGTGCGGCAATAAGCTGCTCTTTGGTGAGCATAAACACACCATCGCCGCCGTTATCAAACTCCAGCCAGGTGAACGGAACATCCGGATATTGTTCCATAAGATGTACCATGCTGTTGCCGACTTCACAAATCAACACGCCATCATCAGCAAGGTAATCTGCCGCGTTACCGAGAATGCGACGCGTCAGTTTCAGGCCGTCAGTGCCAGATGCCAGGCCCAGTTCCGGCTCGTGGCGGTATTCGTTTGGCAGGTCGGACATATCTTCCGCATCGACATACGGCGGGTTAGTGACAATCAGGTCGTACTGCACTTTCGGCAAGTCGCGGAACAGATCGGAACGAATCGGAATGACGTTGTGGATCAGACCGTGTTCTTCGATGTTCTGTTCAGCAACCGCCAGCGCGTCTGGAGAGATATCCACCGCGTCGACTTCTGCATCCGGGAAGGCATAAGCACAGGCAATGGCGATGCAGCCGCTACCAGTACACATATCTAAAATATGCTGCGGTTGCTTGCTGATAAGTCCGGCAAATTTATTGTTGATCAGTTCACCAATCGGCGAGCGCGGCACCAGCACGCGTTCATCGACGTAAAATTCATGGCCGCAGAACCACGCTTTGTTGGTCAGGTAAGCCACCGGAATGCGTTCATTGACGCGGCGGATCACGCGTTCAACAATACGGTGTTTTTCGCTGGAGGTCAGACGCGCGGTGCGCATATCTTCCGGAATATCCAGCGGCAGGTAGAGCGAAGGCAACACCAGCTGTACGGCTTCATCCCACGGGTTATCGGTACCGTGACCGTACCAGATATTTGCCGCGCTGAAGCGGCTCACCGACCAGCGCAACATGTCCTGAATGGTTTGCAGCTCATTTACTGCTTCATCAACGAAAATTTTATCCACGTATTCCTCCAGGGCATGATCGCAATAATTTCGGCGGCTAGTTTGCCATGAAGATGACGATAAATCAGCATTCACGCGCGGTGAGTGAGGAAAAATACGTTTAAAACGATCGATTGCGCTACGAGTCGGGTAAACTGTAGGAAAATTAGAAATAGAGACAGATAAATGAAAAAGAAAACAACACTTAGCGAGGAGGACCAGGCTCTGTTTCGCCAGTTGATGGCGGGGACTCGCAAGATTAAGCAGGACACGATTGTCCACCGACCGCAGCGTAAAAAAATCAGCGAAGTGCCGGTGAAACGCTTGATCCAGGAGCAGGCTGATGCCAGCCATTATTTCTCCGATGAGTTTCAGCCGTTATTAAATACCGAAGGTCCGGTGAAATATGTTCGCCCGGATGTCAGCCATTTTGAGGCGAAGAAACTGCGCCGTGGCGATTATTCGCCGGAGTTGTTTTTGGATTTACACGGTCTGACGCAGCTGCAGGCCAAGCAGGAACTGGGGGCGTTGATTGCCGCCTGCCGCCGTGAACATGTGTTTTGCGCCTGCGTGATGCATGGGCACGGGAAGCATATTTTGAAGCAACAAACACCGCTGTGGCTGGCACAACATCCGCATGTGATGGCCTTTCATCAGGCACCAAAAGAGTATGGCGGTGATGCGGCGTTGTTGGTGTTGATTGAAGTCGAAGAGTGGCTGCCGCCGGAGTTGCCCTGAGGAGTTGAGCGCGTTGCGCCAGGTACGGGTAATGGCAGGGGCGAATGCCCCTGCCTGGTGTATCTAAGGGCTACAACTCATTCAGTATGTACTGGAACCGGCAAGTAGAATCGATTGGCTGCATACTGCTGGTATCAACACGCACGACCATATCGTGTAACTGTTTGTCCGTTATAGGGTGTCGATTTGGCGTGACCGAGACTTCCGCCTTGTCACATCCCGACGCGGTAAAAGTTATCATCTGTGCAACCCAGCGGCAGTAACCACCTGTTTCATTCATCTGCGTACTGTCGCACAACTTCCCATCTTTCATCAAATACGTTGAAAGCGTTTTCTCAACCACACCGCCCGTCGACTGCAGGGTGAGCAGTTTTGACTTACTGACATAATTCTCATTCCATGAAACGTCATAAGGTTGAACAGAAACGGATGGACAAATCGTGTCGTGACTATCAGGCCCCTGATACGTCACGCCCCCTGGAGAGGCTTCAGAGTCATTCATAATAACCAACCATGGACAAGAAAAGTAAGATTCAATCTCTGCAGAGACAATAACCTCAAATGTATAATACCCGCAGTTCCACCCAGACGGTAATCCAGGACAACTTGCTTTGTTGATATTTTGATGGTAGCCAATCAGCTTAACCGAAGGGGCAGGAGGAGGACCACTCCAGCTCACATTTTGCAATATTTCCCCAGTCATGAGCCATTGACTACTTTTATATTCACCAACGTACACTGCGGATGGCATCATTATTTTTAAATTAAAAGTCGCAATATTACGCGAATCACCGTTGTAACCGTAGTAAACGTCAACGCTATGCCCGGCAGCCATAGCTTCTGTAGTAGCAATAAGCATGACCAGAGCGAACAACCATCGTAGTATTTTCATTTTAAATATACTCAAATGTCGCAGTTAAAGAGGCGGTAAATTCACCGATCGTCACATCACGGCCGCTTTTCGCCTGTAGCCAGGCTCTGAAATTGATATCGTTATTGCCATTGGTTAGCGCAAAGGTCGCCCCATTTGTATTGTTGATGGCAACCTGCATTCCGTCGGTTTTTTCCATGCCAATTCCCACTCCCTGAGCGGTTGATGACGTATCCAGTGCCAGAAAACCGGGTTGTTCGCTGTCTTCTACCCCCGTGAGCGTGACTTTTACGTTGTATCCCGCCGGCCCTTTGCAATCTTTCAGCTTAAAGACTACGGGTACACGAGCGGACTGGCCTGCAACGTTCAAATCCTGACGACTGACCGTGGGAAAGCGCACCTCTGCCAGATATTGGCCATCCACCACCAGCGCACAGGATTTACTTAATAAATTACCGGAGAAATGCAGATTATTATCTGCCGCGAATAACGTGCTACTCATTGCCAATATCAGCCCCGCTAACAGGACGTAACCACCGGACTGAATCATTGATTTATTCATTGATAATCCACCCGTAATGTTGCGTAAGCCGAAAAATTCGTATCGCTTAACACAGCATCACTCGCTTTTACCGGTACGGCCTCCAGCTTCGGCTTTTGCGTAAAATCAGTGGCGTTGATAGCAAGCGGAGTATTGAGTTTAAAACGCTGACCATCGTGCTGAAGCTCGATACCAAAACCGGGTACATCAGTTTCAATTGCTGCATCATTAAAACTGGTTTGTGTACCAGTCCAGGTGAGGGTCATCTCCCAATCTGGATGACGGGTCGTCGAGTCACAAGTGAGTTCATATGGCACCTCTTTACGACCATAGTTGCCGTTGATGTCGTCGATAATGAGATCGCGAAATTCGACTTCAATGGTTTTACCACCGCTGATGCTACAGGTTGGCGGTGACAATAATGTCCCGTGAAAGGTGATGTCTTCATCAGCAGCATGAGCTATGGCGCTACTGACACAAAGCAGGGTTAAGAAAGTCTTTCTCATTGATAGTCCACCACCATGGTCAAACTGGCGTTAAACTCGCCCGCAGCAAGTTGCGCCCCGCTTGCCTTCACAGGTACAGCCTTCAACTGTGGCTGGTTATTGATATTAAATGGCGTCCAGCTATTTTCACCGACGGCAAACAATGAGTTATCGGCGCTATTTTCTATCCGAATGCCCAGCCCGGTGATATTGGTACTGAGTACCGTTTCGCCGTTAATCGTTGAGGTATTGCCCTTAAGTTGCATCCGCAAGTCGTTAGCAAGACTGTTTGTGCAGTTCAACGTGTATTTCGCATCTTGCCGATAATTGGTGCCATCAACGTTATCAGCAATCATATTGCCGAACTCTACCTGGCTGCCCTTGATTGAACAGGGTGGCGGAGCATCGACCAACACGCGCAGAATTAAATCCACGGGTTTACTACCAGCCATAGCAGATAAACTACAGACACTGCATACCAGCAGCCCTGCGCCCACTACAAACTTTTGACTCATAACTCCCCCCGTCATCAGCCTTTGCGGCTCTGCTCTTCATCCACCTGGCAGCTGTTGCCATTGCACTGGAAGAACAGCGGCATCCGTGCGCCAAAGTCGTTGACGTAAGTCAGCACCGGTACGCTATCCATTTTCACATTCAGCGGTACCGTGGTTTTCGGCTCAATGACCAGAGGCGAGAACCCTGCAGCTGGATTACCGTTTTTCTGCGCACTGGCGTTGCTGATAATCACGTAGTACGGCGTTGGGTTATTGACGGTAAATGCCTGACCGCTGCGGGTGAGCGTCACCTTGTGCTGCCACGGACTTTTCATACTGACCTTTTCCAGCGCCTTTGGTCGCCAGAACAACTTGATACGCGTTTGCAGCGCGATTTGCAGGGTATTGGGTTTGTTTGATTTTGGCGGGATCTCGCGCACGTTAAAGTAGAACATGCTTTCACGATCGGCTGGCAATTTGTTGATATCCGGCATTCCCTGCACTTTTACCTGCCCGTTCATCATTGAATCGATGCGTTGCACTGGCGGCAGCACAGTTAACGGCGAGGTGATCTTGTTACCCTTTTCATCTTCAATCCAGCTTTGAGCCAGATAAGGGAGTTTCGGATCGTTATTACGCAGCGTCACGCTGATTGATTTGTCGCTTTCATTAAATATCAAACGGGTACGATCTGGCGTTACAGACGCCAGGGCAGACAAACTGGTAGCGCTAAGCAGTAACGCCAGCGTCATAGCACCCAATTTGGCAGAGCAAAGTAAATCAGACATGGATCATTCCTTAATCACGTTATTGGTTAGCTGAAACAGAAACAGGGGGATCGGTGGGTGTCACCTGTTGCGTCTGCTCCTGAATGACAGGCTTTATGTCATCAGGAACAACCGGCGCGACGTTGCCTTTATGCTGGCATGGCAGTAACAAGCCGTTAAACAGATCGGCAGGCAGCGGGTCCGGCAGGTTGATATCGCAATGCGCAACACCACTCCAGAACACACTCATATGTTCGCCAGGTTTCACCCCAGCCAGATAGACACTACCGTCATCATCGACAAGGCCCACTGTCTGCTCGTTATCATTTTTTACTTCTGCGCCAAACGGTGGATGGCTGCCATCTTGTAAACGCAGCACCGCCATCGCTTTTTGACCACTGATGACGGCAAATTTGCGGTAGCCAATGGCTCCTTCAGTTAGCGTGGCTTGCACCACTGACTGGGTTGCTTCGGCGTTTTCCGGCAATTTGTTGAGGTCGATATACGCCTGATTGCGATAATAATTGTTAACGTCAGAAACGACGGCTTTACCAAACATATTGGTATAAACAGCAGCCCCGTTACCTTCCACCGGAACATCGGCAACGCCATCGGCATCAATCAGCAGGCGTGTCCCGCCCATATTCTGGGTACGGTGAAGTGCGCCGCCGTGGGTAGTAAGCGTTGCGCCGCCCTGTAACGACAAGCCCGCAGAGGTGTATTGCCCTTCATGGTAGTTCGCACTGAGGTCAACCTGCGCCAGCGAACCATCATGGCTGTAGTAGCCATCAACGCTGGTGTGTTTGTCACTGGTGCCGATGTTCAACTGATAGTGAGTCGCGTCATCGACACGGCTAAAATAACCGACCTGGCTGCTGTCCGTCCCACTGCCATAGTTGCCGTTATAGCTAACGGTACTGTTGTCGCCCCACGGCATACTGAGCGAAATGTACATGCCCTTATCCGCCCGGTTGTCATACTCGTAGCGGTAGCCAGTCAGGGAAACGCTCATATTACGAATGCTGCCCATATTGAAATAGTGGGAGAGCATGATGTTGTAGTTTGTCTGCTCCTCACGATCCCAGTAGGTATGGCGGGTATAGTTGAGATAAACCGAAACACCCGCATCGCGGAAGTTCTGGTTATAAGTGGCGGTGTACATCTCTTTGTCGTTGCCCGTACGGACCATTTCGCTGTCACTGGCATCCAGATACTCGCTCATGGTCATAAAGTTCTCTTCCGAGAAGCGATATCCAGCGAAAGTGACGCGGCTGTTGAGCTGGTCAAAGTCTTTGGAATAACTCACACGGAAGGAGTTACCGTCCAGCGAACCTTTGCCATAAGCGGTGTCTTTATCCAGTTT
>ERZ1035032.635-NODE-635-length-26482-cov-11.462330_pt1 | contig 26482 bp, 23 predicted proteins | sample MGYA00520693_ERZ1035032 | MGnify/ENA primary metagenome ERZ1035032 (study PRJEB33766, sample SAMN09781740) | gut metagenome | biome: gut microbiome | host: Homo sapiens | place: Madagascar | study: EMG produced TPA metagenomics assembly of the PRJNA485056 data... | reverse complement strand
CGGTGTGTCGGACATGCACCCGTCGGATTGTCCAAACGTGGAAGAGACACGGAATTCGATGCAAACATTCGGCCGGAAGAAATGCACACATTTTTCTCCAACGAATATTCCATCTGCATTTCCACATGAAATCCTCAAGTGTGTTTCTTGTAATATCACTTATCCAAGCAAAGTGCGATATGCTTATTGCGGCAGTTCCTTTTCTGGAAAGGAATGTGCGGACGTCGTGCATGGAATCGCTTCCCGGTGGATATAGTTATTAGGAGAAAACATGACGCGGAGGATTGCCATGGAGCGGGAAGAGCGGATCAGACATCAGAAAGAATTCCTTATTAAGTTTGCATACTGGGCGGTGTGGGGCGGACTTGTCCTCGCGGCAGTAAAACTGATCGGACCGGTGCTCCTGCCGTTTATTGCGGCATTTTTTGTGGCTTGGATTCTCTCGTTTCCAGTGGTGTTTGTGACGGAACGCATGCATATAAGGCGCGGGATTGCAGCGGTGGCGGTCGTTCTGCTGTTTTACGGACTGGCGGGGCTGTTGGTCGGATTCCTCGGAAACCGCATCGTGCTTTTGGGACAGGAACTGCTCGGGGAAGTGGTGCGGTTTGTCTCGGAAACGATTTTCCCGATGATGAAACATTTCTGCGCGTGGACGGCAGGCCTGACCGGAGAGACGGTGGGAGGGGAGGTGCTGCGCACGGCGGGCACGGAGTCGGCGGAGGCGGTCAGCCGGGCGGGGGAACTTCTGACCGGAATGTCCGGCACCCTGCTGCAGCAGGTCTCCGGCATTGCAGTAAATATTCCGGGGATGTGCTTTAAATTGCTGCTTGCGGTCATATCGACGGTGTTCATGGAACTGGATTTTCCGCAAATCATGCGCTTCCTTGAAAAGATCATACCGGAAAAATGGAAGGAGACGGTGCTCGCCGTCAAAAAGGGAACCTTTGGAACGATGGGAAAATGTGCGGCGGCATACGTTTTCATCTTTTTGATGACGTTTGCGGAACTTGCGGCAGGTCTGCTTCTTCTGCGGATCGAGGGCGCTTTTGCGATAGCGTTTCTGATCGCGGTGTTAGATATTCTGCCAGTGCTCGGCACGGGAACCGTGCTGCTTCCGTGGGCGGTGATTGCGTTTGCCGGCGGCAATGCCAGAATGGGAATCGGGGTGCTAGGGCTGTATCTGATCATCACAGTGGTGCGCAACATTGTGGAGCCGAAGCTGGTGGGAAAACAGATGGGGCTTTCTCCGGTTGTGATGCTGCCGTGTATGATTGTCGGGCTTCATTTCTTTGGAATCTTAGGACTGTTCGGCGTGCCGCTTCTGGCATCGTTTTTGAAAAAACTTTACAGTGACGGCTATTTTTCTGAAAAACTTTCCGGGGATTGTCAAAAGAAAAATTGAACTTGTCACACAAAACATGTATAATAGAACAAGAATATGTTTGACAGGGGAAATGACAATGGCAGAGAAGATTATTTTGACAGGCGACCGTCCTACCGGCAGACTGCATGTAGGACATTATGTGGGTTCTCTGAAGCGGAGAGTGGAACTTCAGAATTCGGGAATGTTTGATAAGATTTTTATTATGATTGCGGACGCACAGGCATTGACGGACAACGCCGATAATCCGGCAAAGGTGCGTGACAATATTATGGAGGTGGCACTCGACTACCTTTCGGTTGGAATCGATCCGGCGAAGTCTCATATTTTTATCCAGTCCTACGTGACGGAACTGACGGAGCTGACATTCTATTACCAGAATCTGGTTACGGTCTCCAGATTGCAGCGCAACCCGACGGTTAAGGCGGAGATTCAGATGCGTAACTTCGAGGCGAGCATTCCGGTCGGATTCTTCAATTATCCGATCAGCCAGGCGGCGGACATCACGGCATTTCATGCGACGACGGTTCCGGTCGGCGAGGATCAGATGCCGATGCTTGAGCAGACCAAGGAGATTGTACATAAGTTTAATGCGGTGTATGGTGAGACGCTCACAGACCCGCAGATTTTACTTCCGGATAACAAGGCCTGCTTAAGACTTCCGGGTACCGACGGAAAGGCCAAAATGAGCAAGTCGCTCGGCAACTGCATCTATCTCTCGGAGAGCGAGGCGGATGTGAAGAAGAAGATCATGTCCATGTTCACGGACCCGGATCATATCCGGATCGAAGATCCTGGAAAGCTCGAAGGAAATACCGTATTTACCTATCTGGATGCATTCTGTACGGACGGGCATTTTGCGGAATATCTGCCGGAGTATGCGAACCTGGATGAGCTGAAGGCACATTACAAACGCGGCGGTCTGGGGGATGTCAAGGTGAAGAAGTTCCTGAATAATGTCATGCAGGAGGAGCTGTCTCCGATCCGTGCGCGCAGGAAGGAATATGAGCAGCGCATCGGCGATGTGTATGATATTTTAAAGGCGGGAAGCGAAGTGGCAAAGGAAGAGGCTGCAAAGACACTTTCCGAGGTAAAGCACGCCATGAAGATTGATTATTTTGATACACCGGAGTTCCTGGAGGAACAGGTGGAGAAGTATTCCGAGTAATCACAAATTGTTTTTTACAAATTCAGGCAATTCATGTTATATTATACTTGCACCTTGACGGTGTATCATGTATGATATTTCATGAGTTGCTTTCTCTTTTTTTGACAGGGAAAGCAGATCGGACGGCAGGCTGTCCGGATTGTAATTGAGGAGGATGCGACATTATGGAAAATGAAAATGTCTCAAAGAATTTTATTGAGCAGATGATTGACAAGGACATCGAGGAAGGGCACTGCAAGGTTGTTCATACCAGATTTCCACCGGAACCGAATGGCTATCTGCATATCGGTCATGCGAAGTCCATTCTTTTGAATTATGGTCTGGCACAGAAGTATGGCGGAAAGTTTAATCTGAGATTTGACGATACAAATCCTACCAAGGAGAAGACCGAGTTCGTGGAGGCAATCACGGAGGACATCAAGTGGCTTGGCGCGGACTGGGAAGGCAGACTTTTCTTCGCGTCCGATTATTTCGATCAGATGTATGAGTGTGCCGTAGAGCTGATAAAAAAAGGAAAAGCTTATGTCTCCGATCTGTCTGCAGAGCAGATCCGTGAGTACCGCGGAACGCTGACGGAGCCGGGCAAGGAAGATCCGTACAGCGGCAGAAGCGTCGAGGAGAACTTAAAGCTGTTTGAGGAGATGCGGGAAGGAAAGTATGCGGACGGTGAGAAAGTGCTCCGTGCGCGCATCGATATGAGTTCTTCCAACATCAATATGAGAGATCCGGTTATCTACCGTGTGGCACACATGACACACCACAGAACCGGCGATAAATGGTGCATCTACCCGATGTACGATTTTGCACATCCGCTCGAGGATGCGATCGAGGGAATCACACATTCCATCTGTACGCTGGAGTTTGAGGATCACAGACCGCTCTATGAGTGGGTCATCAACGAGGTGGGCGCACAGATTATCCCGGATAAGGATGAGATGCCGCCGAGACAGATTGAGTTTGCAAAGCTGTATCTGACCAACGTGGTAACCGGCAAGCGTTACATCAAGCGCCTGGTTGAGGAAGGCATTGTGGACGGATGGGATGATCCGCGTCTGGTATCCATCGCAGCGCTGCGCAGAAGAGGATTCACACCGGAATCCTTAAAGATGTTCGTGGAACTGTGCGGTATTTCAAAGGCAAACAGTTCTGTTGACTATGCAATGTTAGAGTACTGCATCCGCGAGGATCTCAAGATGAAGAAGTCCCGTATGATGGCAGTTCTTGATCCGGTGAAGGTTGTGATTGACAACTATCCGGAAGGACAGACCGAGTATCTGGACGTTGTGAACAATCTGGAGAATGAGGCGCTCGGCGTACGTAAGATTCCGTTTTCGAGAGAACTCTATATCGAACGCGAAGACTTCATGGAGGAGCCACCGAAAAAGTATTTCCGCATGTTCCTGGGCAATGAAGTGCGCCTGATGAATGCATATTTTGTAACCTGCAACAGCTTTGAGAAGGATGAGAACGGCAATGTGACAGTGATCCATTGTACTTACGATCCGGCGTCCCGCGGCGGCAACAGCCCGGACGGCAGAAAAGTAAAAGGTACGATTCACTGGGTATCCGCAGCGCATGCGGTTCCTGCGACAGTCAGACTGTATGAGAATATTGTGGACGAGGAGAAAGGGGTATACAATGAGGACGGAAGTCTGAACCTCAATCCGAATTCACTGACCGTGTTAAAGAACTGCATGGTGGAGGAGAATCTTGCTGGTGCGAAGGCTTACGACAGCTTCCAGTTTGTGCGCCAGGGATTCTTCTGTGTAGATGCAAAGGATTCGACACCGGAGCAGCTGGTGTTTAACCGCATTGTGTCACTGAAGAGTTCATTCAAGCTGCCAACTGCGTAGGACGCGGTCTGGGATTTAGGAGGAATAGACATGAATTTATTATCAGGTTTGGAAAAATTTGGTTTAAAGGCAGAGGATACCACGAATCTTTTTGCGGAAGAGAAGAAAGAAGTCGTGGGAGAGGACGGCACAAAGCAGGAGGCGGTGCCAACAGAAGACAGCTTTCTTCTGGACAAGGCTGTGCGCTGTGCAGTGTGCGACAAGGTATTTAAGACAAAGATGATCAAGAGCGGAAGATTAAAGCGTCTTGAGTCCGACATGGATCTGCGTCCGCGCTATGAGCACATCGACACCTTAAAGTACAGTGTGATTTCCTGCCCGTACTGCGGCTATACCGCGATTACGCGCTATTTTGAACACCTGTCCTCCATGCAGGTCAAGATGATCAGGGAGAAGATCTGTGTGAATTTCAAGCCGGCGGACAATGTGGAGCCGACGCTGATCGATTATGATACTGCGATTGAGCGCTACAAGCTGGCACTGTTCAACACGATTGTGAAAAAAGGAAAGACCAGCGAGAAGGCGTATACCTGCCTGAATCTTGCATGGCTGCTGCGCGGCAAGCGCGAGTCTTTAGACGCGAAGGATCCGAAGATGGCGGAGCAGATCAAGGAGTGCAGGGAACAGGAAGAGGCGTTCTATGCACAGGCGTATGAAGGCTTTACCAAGGCGGTATCCACAGAGACCTATCCGATGTGCGGCATGGATGAGTGCACGATGGATTACCTGCTTGCGACGATGGCATACCACTACAAAAAGTACGATGTTGCATCGAAGTGCATTGCAAGAATCCTGCAGTCTGCGGCGGCATCCAAGAAGATGAAGGACCGCGCGTACGAACTCAAGGAGCGCATTGTCGAGGAGATCAAGAGAAGCAAGGCATAACGACGGATAAGGCTTTACGATGATAGAGATTATGATGAACTTACAGGGGGAAGCGAAAGCTCCCCTCTATGAGAAAATATACGAATATATCAAGAGCGAGATTACAGATGGCAGGATTCCGAGAGGGGAACGGTTGCCGTCCACGCGTCTTCTGGCGAAGAATCTTGCGGTGAGCAGAAGCACCGTAGAGATGGCATATGATCAGCTCCTGGCAGAGGGATATATACAAGCGGAACCCTGCCGGGGTTTTTTTGTATGCGATATCGCGGAGCTGTACCGGCTTCGGGGAAGCAGCGTCGGAGAAACGGGACAGGTACACAGGCCGGAAAAACCGGTCTGCCTGGTTGATTTTTCCCCGTATGCGATCGATACCCGCAGTTTTCCGTACAACGTCTGGCGGAAGATCAGCCGGAATGTGCTGTTGGACGACAGTGAGGAACTGCTGATGGCGGGGGACGGACAGGGGGAGTACAGTCTGCGCAGTGAGATTGCGGATTATCTGCATCACGCCAGAGGTGTAAACTGCCGCCCGGAAAACATCGTGCTCGGAGCAGGAAATGAGTATCTGGAGATTCTGCTCACGCAGCTTCTCGGAGGAAATAAGACCGTGCTCATGGAGAACCCGGGATATCCTCAGGCATACCACACCTTCCGGAATATGGGATACCGGGTGGTGACGGTGCCGGCGGACGAGCAGGGACTTAGCGGCGGTACGGTGCGTGCGGCGGCACCGGAGCTTGTCTACATGATGCCGTCCCATCAGTTCCCGACCGGCAGCGTCATGCCTCTGGGCAGAAGACTGGAACTTCTTGCGTGGGCGGCAGAGCAGGAGGAGCGCTATCTGATCGAGGACGATCACGACAGCGAGTACCGTTACCGTGGAAAGCCGATTCCGTCGCTGCAGAGCGTGGATGGACTCGGGAAGGTAATTTATCTTGGAACATTTTCCAAAAGTATCGCGCCGTCGCTGCGTATCAGTTATATGGTGCTTCCACAGCAGCTGATAGAGCGCTACCGCACCGTCTGCGGATTTTATTCGACGACGGTGCCGCGCATGCAGCAGGAGATTCTCCGGGAGTTCTTGCGGGATGGGCATTTTGAGCGGCATCTCAACAAGATGCGCGGCATTTACCGCGGCAGGCATGATTTTTTGATCGGTGAACTGAAAAAAAGAAGCTGGGTGCTCTCAGTCAGTGGAGACCATGCGGGACTCCATGTGCTCGTGGAGGCGGATACCGGATGCAGTGAGCGGGAGATCTGTGAACGTGCGGCGGCGCAGGGCGTGAAAGTATCGGGTCTTGGCGAATATGCACTGACGAAAGATGGCGGCGGTGGCAGAAACCATCCGGTGCTGCTGCTTGGATACGGCAGCCTGACCGAGCAGGAGATTCAGATGGGTCTTACCGTGCTGGATTCGATACTGGATGCGCAGGAAAGCGGATGATCAGAAAGAAAATGATTGGAATGTGAATAACCGGACAGAAAAGGACCCCCCCGGAAATCTGCCGAAACGGCAGATTTCCGGGGGGTCTTGTGTAAGCAATCCGGATGTACGATTTATTCGTATTTGTTTTTCTCGCCGATTTCCTGCATCTTCATTGCACGAACTTTTAACGGCAGTCCGAACAGTGTGATGAATCCGGAAGCATCGTGGTGATCGTAGAGATCGCCGGTGGTGAAGCTTGCCAAGGACTCACTATAGAGAGAATACGGGGAGGTCGTTCCGGCTTTGATGATGTTGCCCTTGTAAAGCTTGAACTTGACTTCACCGGTCACATATTCCTGTGTGGAGGTGACAAATGCTCTCACTGCGTCGCAGAGAGGGGTGTACCATTTGCCCTCGTATACGATCTGAGCGAGCTTGTTGCCCATATCTTTCTTCACTTCCATGGTAGCACGGTCAAGTACCAGCTCCTCGAGCTGCTGATGTGCTTCCATCAGAATGGTTCCGCCAGGAGTCTCATAGACACCGCGGGACTTCATGCCGACAACACGGTTCTCCACGATGTCGATGATGCCGACGCCGTGCTTGCCGCCGAGACGGTTCAACTCACGGATAATATCGGAAACCTTCATCTTCTTGCCGTTGACGGAGGTCGGAACACCTTTCTCGAAGGTCATGGTCACATACTCGCCCTCCTCAGGAGCTTTTTCCGGGGAGACGCCGAGTACCAGCAGGTGATCGTAGTTCGGCTCACAGGCAGGATCCTCGAGCTCAAGACCCTCGTGGCTGATATGCCAGATGTTGCGGTCACGGCTGTAGCTGGTGTCTGCGGAGAACGGAAGATGAATGCCGTGTGCCTGGCAGTATGCGATCTCATCCTCGCGGGACTGCATGGTCCATTTGTCGTCTCTCCATGCAGCGATAATCTTGAGATCCGGAGCGAGTGCCTTGATGGCAAGCTCAAAACGGATCTGATCGTTTCCTTTTCCGGTAGCGCCGTGGCAGATGGCGGTAGCGCCTTCTTTTCTTGCGATCTCAACCAGCTTCTTGCCGATTAACGGACGTGCCATGGAAGTGCCGAGCAGATATTTGTTCTCGTAGATGGCATTCGCCTGTACGCACGGCATGATGTAGTCATCGCAGAATTCGTCGATGATGTCGACGATGTAAAGCTTGGAGGCTCCGCAGGAGATGGCTCTTTCTTCCAGACCGTCCAGCTCTTCTTCCTGACCGCAGTCGATGCAGCAGCAGATGACTTCGTAATCGTAATTCTCCTTCAACCAGGGAATGATGGCGGTGGTGTCCAGACCGCCGGAGTAAGCTAAGATAACTTTTTCTTTCATGGGCTTTTTTTCCTTTCTGTAAATCATTAACTGCAATCAATATACAACATATGCAACGGAAAAGCAAGTGAAAAAATATACATATATTTCAAATAAAAATGCATATACATGTACAAAGCATACAGAATAAAAATAGGGAAAACCTATATAAATTAAGGAAAAAGGAAATCCAAAACAAGAAAAACGTTGCATAAATAGTAAAACAGTGCTTGCATAAAAGAAAAAACGGATGTATAATTATGCAAGAATATTTCTAAAAAGCGGACAAAAAATACTTTACTATGGCAAAGAGGTAGACTAATATAGTGATATAGTGTGAAAAGATTTTTTGCAGGAAAAGGAAAGGCGGAATACGAACATGATAAAGGCAGGAATCATAGGTGCGACCGGTTATGCGGGAAATGAGCTGGTGCGTCTTCTGATGGGACATAAAGAAGTGGAAATCAAATGGTACGGTTCCAGAAGTTATATAGATCAGAAATACGCAGAAGTATATCAGAACATGTTTGAGATCGTGGATGACGTGTGTATGGACGACAATATGGAAGCACTGGCAGAGCAGGTGGATGTGATCTTTACGGCGACGCCGCAGGGATTTCTGGCAGGCGTCTTAAACGAAGGACTTCTTGAGAAGACAAAGATCATCGATCTGTCCGCGGATTTCCGTATCAAGGATGTTGCGGTGTATGAGAAATGGTACAAGATTGAGCACAAGAGCCCGCAGTTTATCGGGGAGGCGGTGTACGGCCTTTGCGAAGTGAACCGCGATAAAGTGAAAAATGCCAGACTGGTTGCCAATCCGGGCTGCTACACAACCTGTTCGATTCTGACGGCATATCCGCTGGTGAAGGAAGGGCTGATCGATCCGGATACCCTTATCATTGATGCGAAGTCCGGTACCTCCGGCGCAGGGCGCGGTGCGAAGCTGCCGAATCTGTTCTGTGAGGTCAATGAGAATATGAAGGCGTACGGTGTCACGAGCCACAGACATACACCGGAGATCGAAGAGCAGCTCGGCTACGCGGCAGGCAGACCGGTTGTTGTGAATTTTACACCGCATCTGGTGCCGATGAACCGCGGAATTCTGGCGACAGAATATGCCACCCTGACGAAAAAGGCGGACGGAAGTCTTCCTTCTTACGAGGAGATCAAGGCGGCTTACGATAAGTATTATGCGAAGGAAAAGTTCGTCCGCGTGCTTCCGAAGGATGCGTGCCCGGAGACCAAATGGGTCGAGGGAAGCAATTATGTGGATATCGGTTTTAAGATCGATGAGCGCACGGGCAGAATCGTGATGATGGGAGCGCTTGACAATCTGGTCAAGGGTGCGGCCGGACAGGCAGTGCAGAACATGAATCTGCTTTTTGGATTTGACGAGGCGGAAGGACTTTGTCTGGTGCCGATGTTCCCGTAGATACAGAGCGAAAACAGAACCCGGGAAGGATTTCCCACGGAAGGAAGCAGCGGGAAAATGAACCGGAAATGATAAAGAGAAGAGATGGAAGTATGAAAGAGACAGAACCGGTCATCCGCGTGATGACAATGGATGATTTTGAAGCGGTACATGCGTTATGGATGGAGATTCACGGGTTTGGAATCCGCAGCATCGATGATTCCAGAGAGGGCGTGGAGCGTTTTATAAGACGTAATCCGACCACCAGCATGGTAGCGGTGGCGGAGGGAAAGATTGTGGGCGCAATTCTCTGCGGACATGACGGAAGAAGAGGCTGCCTGTATCATGTATGCGTGCAGGAGGTGTACCGCAAGCACGGGATCGGACAGAAACTCGTGGGTGCCTGCGTGGATGCGCTTGCGGCAGAGCATATCAACAAGATCAACCTGATTGCATTCAAGAAAAATGAAGTCGGAAACCGTTTCTGGCAGGGACTCGGGTGGACTTTCCGCGAGGATGTCAACTATTACGAATACGTCACAAACGAGGACAATATCACGACCTATAATCCATAGGAAGAAAAGGAGTGCGGAATGATAAAGATGATAAAGGGCGGAGTGACCGCCGCAAAAGGATTTTGTGCTGCCAGCACGGCGGCTGGTATCAAATATCAGAACAGACAAGACATGGCAATGCTCTACAGCGAGGTTCCCTGTGCGGTGGCGGGAACTTTTACCACGAATCTGGTGAAGGCTGCCCCGGTAAAGTGGGATCAGAAGATTGTATACGAGAGCAAAAAGGCGCAGGCGGTTGTGATCAATGCGGGGATTGCCAATGCGTGTACCGGCGAGGAGGGAATGCGCTACTGCAGACAGACGGCGGAAAAAGTCGGTGAACTGCTTCCAGTTCCGGAAGATCAGGTGCTCGTGGCATCGACCGGAGTGATCGGCATGCAGCTTCCGATGGAGCGCATCTGTGCGGGAATTGAGGCGATGGTTCCGGCATTGTCGGGTGAGACAGAGAGCGGTCATGCGGCGGCACAGGCGATCATGACGACGGATACCCACGAGAAGGAGATTGCGGTGGAAGTCATGCTTGGCGGCGTTCCTGTTACGATCGGCGGCATGTGCAAAGGCTCGGGCATGATTCATCCGAACATGTGCACGATGTTGAGTTTTGTGACAACGGATGCGGCGATCGCACAGCCCCTGCTTTTAGAAGCGCTGCAGGCAGATGTCTGCGACACCTATAATATGATCTCCGTGGACGGCGACACTTCCACCAATGATACCTGTCTGCTTTTAGCGAACGGGATGGCGGAGAATCCGGTCATTTCAGAGAAAAATGAGGATTACGACAGGTTCTGCGAGGCATTGCGGACAGTCAATGAATATCTGGCGAAGCAGATGGCAGGCGACGGCGAGGGAGCCACGGCGCTGTTTGAGGTGAAGGTCGTCGGAGCAGAGACGAAGGAGCAGGCGAAGATCATCAGCAAGTCGGTCATCACATCGAATCTGACCAAGGCGGCAATCTACGGACACGATGCAAACTGGGGAAGAATTCTCTGTGCGATGGGTTACTCGGGCGCACAGTTTGATCCGGAGAAGGTGGATCTGTTCTTTGAGAGTGCGGCAGGAAAAATGCAGATCATAAAGGACGGCGTGGCACTTGACTACAGCGAGGAGGAGGCGACGAAGATCCTCTCGGAACCGGAGGTGACGGCGATCGCGGATATCAAGATGGGCACGGAGGAGGCGACGGCGTGGGGCTGTGATCTGACATATGATTATGTCAAGATCAACGCGGATTACCGTTCCTAAGCAGAGACGTAAAAATTCAGGGAGAGTGGAGAGAAAATGGACGAGAAAAATATGCAGGAAATTCTGGCAAAGGCGGAAGTGCTGATCGAGGCGCTCCCTTATATACAGCGTTTTAACCGCAAGATCATTGTGGTAAAGTACGGCGGAAGCGCCATGGTGGACGAGGAGTTAAAGCGCCATGTGATCCAGGATGTGACCCTCTTAAAACTGGTTGGATTCAAGCCGATCATCGTGCACGGCGGAGGCAAGGAGATCAGCCGCTGGGTTGGAAAAGTTGGCATGGAGCCGGTGTTTGTCAACGGACTCCGCAAGACGGATGAGGCGACGATGGAGATTGCGGAGATGGTCTTAAATAAGGTCAACAAATCTCTGGTCAAGCTGGTGGAAGAGCTGGGTGTCAATGCAATCGGTATCAGCGGCAAGGACGGCGGACTGCTCAAGGTGGAGAAAAAATATTCCAACGGGGAGGACATCGGATTTGTCGGCGAGATCACGGAGGTCAATCCGAAGATCCTCTACGATCTTCTGGAGAAGGATTTTCTGCCGATCGTGTGTCCGGTCGGAATGGATGATGCCTACAACAGCTACAATATCAACGCGGATGATGCGGCTTGTGCGATTGCAAAGGCGGTCAGCGCGGAGAAGCTTGCATTTTTGACGGACATTGAGGGTGTATACAAGGATCCTTCGGACAAGAGCACGCTCATCTCGGAACTGACCATCGACGAGGCGAGAGCATTGATCGGCGACGGCTTTATCGGGGGCGGTATGCTGCCGAAACTGAACAACTGCATCGACGCCATTGAAAACGGCGTGTCCAGAGTACATATTTTAGACGGGCGGATCGCACATTGTCTGCTCCTTGAGATCTTTACCAACAGAGGTATCGGTACGGCGATCCTTAGTGAGAAAGAGAAGAGGTATTACAATGAATAAAGAGACATGCATGAAAGAGGCGGAGGAGAGCATCCTCCATACCTATAACCGTTTCCCGGTAGTGTTTGACCACGGGGAGGGCGTATACCTGTATGACACGGACGGAAAAGAATATCTGGATTTTGCGGCGGGAATCGCTGTGCAGGCATTTGGGTATCATAACAGGGAGTACAGCGAGGCGCTAAAGACGCAGGTGGATAAGCTGATGCACACGTCCAACCTGTTTTACAACGAGCCGATCACAAGCGCGGCGAAACGTGTCTTAAAGGCAAGCCGGATGGACCGCGTCTTTTTTACGAACAGTGGCACGGAGGCAATCGAGGGAGCCTTAAAAGCCGCAAAGAAATACGCGTACACCAGGGACGGTCATGCAGGGCATGAGATCATTGCCATGAATCACTCGTTCCACGGCAGAAGTCTCGGAGCACTCTCGGTAACCGGCAACAAACATTACCAGGAACCGTTTGAACCGCTGATCCCGGGAATCCGTTTCGCGGAATTTAATCAGTTAGACAGCGTAAAAGCTTTGATAAATGAGAAAACCTGTGCTATTATTTTGGAGACGGTACAGGGCGAGGGTGGAATCTACCCGGCAACCGACGAATTCCTTCAGGGGGTGCGTGCACTCTGCGATGAGCATGACATTCTGCTGATCTTAGATGAGATCCAGTGCGGCATGGGGCGCACCGGCGAGATGTTCGCATGGCAGCACTACGGTGTGAAACCGGACATTATGACCAGCGCGAAGGCGCTTGGATGCGGTGTTCCGGTGGGAGCATTCCTGATGACTGAGCGCGTGGCGGAAAAGTCGCTGGCACCGGGCGATCACGGGACGACCTACGGCGGCAACCCGTTTGTCGGAGCAGCAGTTGACACCGTGCTTAAGATGATGGAGCGGGATCGGATTACAGAGCATGTAAAAGAGATCACGCCGTATCTGGAGCAGAAGCTGGATGCGCTTGTGGAAAAGTATGATTTCCTTACGGCGCGCAGAGGTCTGGGATTGATGCAGGGCGTTGTGTGTGAGAAACCGGTTGGAAAAATTGCGTCAGCAGCATTGGAACACGGACTTGTCGTGATCACGGCAGGCGCCGATGTGCTTCGTTTTGTACCTCCACTGATTATCGGGAAAGAGCATGTGGATGAGATGGCAGAGAAGCTGGATGCGGTTCTGACAGAGATGTAATTCCCTGATAATGAGAATAAAAAACGGATTAGGGAAATAAAATGAAACGATTATACAAAAGACTGACGGCGGCAGGACTTGTCGTTGTGTTTGGAATGACAGGAATGGCTGTTATGAATACAGCTGGATGCGGCGGCAGCGGGGATGGTGTGCCCTCCACGGAGACGGGAGAAACGGCGGCGGATGAAGCTTACCGGAGCGCACCGGCAGACCTTACGCTGTGGTATGCGGATGACAGTTATGCAGACTTTTTTACCGAGGCGGCCGTGCGTTATTACGCTAAGACCGGGAAAAAAGTAGCCGTGCAGTATCAGGATACCATTGATTATCTTGGAACTATTTACGATAAGACCATGCAGGATGATGCATTTCCGGATGTTTACCTCTTACCGGGGGACAATCTGGAGGAAGCATACCTCTATGGTCTTGTTTCCGTGAATCAGACGGACCCGTCGGAAAACGGCGTGTTGGAAAAGGCAGTCGAGGCGGCGACCTACGAAGAGCGCGTGATCGGGTATCCGCTGTCCTACGATGCGTGCGTGTTTATTTACCAGACGGATTATTTTACCGAGGCGCCGGCATCACTACAGGCAATCATCGATTATTCCAATGAGAACGAGCCGGCAGAGAATGTGGAATATCTGCTGGAGTGGGATGTCAAGGATGCGTTCTATGATTTCCCGTTTGTCGGCAACAGCGTCACGTTCGCAAAGAGAGGATCGGACGAACTGGATGTCACCTACGATGATACGCTCTATCAGCAGGATCTGGAGTATTTTGACACGATACTGGCATCTTTTTCCATTGATGCGGATCAGGTGTCCGAACAGCATATCGTGAACAATTTCCGGGAAGGGCGGACGCTATCTGCGATTCTGGATACCGATACACTCTGGCAGCTGGACGGATATGACTACGGGCTGATGCAGATGCCGGAGTTAAGCGATACGCTCTCGGCGGCGACATGTGCGTCTACCGATATGATAGTGGTCAATGATTATACAAAAGACAGTGCAGCGGCGGCAGATTTTGCACAGTTTGTGACAGTCGGCATGGCGGACGAATTGCATGGATTGTCGGGACATTACTCCGTGATTCCGTCAGAGACGCCGGATACCGTGGAGCAGACGGCGTTGGACGCGTATGAGGGGGCAGTTTTAATGCCGGATTCCAAGGATGCCAAAAATTTCTGGGTAACATTGGAAGAAACAATTTTGAAATATTTCTGAAACACTCTTGTCACGGCTGTAAAATTTCGTTAGAATATGAATATCGGGCATTGAGGACTCCTTTTATATAGAAGAAGGAGAATGCTTATGATACGAACATGGAAGAAGATAGGGGCTGGCATGATTCTGTGCATTTTTATGGCGGGATGTGGCAGTCAGAACGAGGTTTATCTGGAGACGGAAGTCTCGCAGGATACCGGGAATGTGCAGGAGACGGAAGAAACGGAGGCTGGGGAGCGTCTGGATATACTGGACGTTTCCGGCGGGGAGCAGACGGGAAGTGTGGATCTGCCGGAGGTTTCCGGTGAGGAATGGGCGGCTGAGGCAGCTCTTGCACCGGAGACGACGGAAGATGCTGATAAGGCAGACCGTGCGTCGGGAAAATGTTATGTCTATGTCTGCGGAGAGGTGGCAGAGCCGGGCGTGTACGTGTTAGAGCCTGGAGACCGCATCTATGAGGCGGTCGAGATGGCGGGCGGCATGACGGCGGATGCCGGGACGTGCGCAGTCAATCTTGCGGAGAGCGTGTACGACGGACTCATGGTGTATATTCCTGACAGCGAAGAAGCAGCCGGGATGACGGGCAGTATGACTTCTGCGGGCGGCAGTGCAGTTTCTGCGGGAGGAAGTGTGACTTCTGCGGACAGCAGTGTCAGGAACGGTGAGGGAACTTCGGGAGGGACGGCAGCGTCTCCGGAAGACGGACGTCTGAATCTCAATACGGCGTCGATGTCAGAGCTTATGACGCTTTCCGGGATCGGACAGACCAAGGCGCAGGCGGTTGTAAACTACCGGAATGCGCATGGAGGATTTTCTTCCGTTGAAGAGATTATGAATGTAGATGGAATCAAAGAGGGATTATATAATCGGATCAGAGATCAGATAAAGGTGAAATAAATGGCGAAAAAAGTTCTTGTGGTGGATGATGAAAAGTTAATCGTAAAGGGAATCCGTTTCAGTCTGGAGCAGGACGGCATGGAAGTGGATTGTGCCTACGACGGTGAGGAAGCGCTTAAGATGGCGACAGAGAATGCATACGACATGATTCTGCTGGATATTATGCTGCCGAAGATGGATGGATTCGAGGTGTGCCAGCATATCCGCGAGTTTTCCAATATGCCGATTGTCATGCTCACAGCCAAGGGCGATGACATGGATAAGATTCTTGGACTGGAGTACGGCGCGGATGACTATATCACAAAGCCGTTCAACATTCTGGAAGTGAAGGCGAGAATCAAAGCCATCATGAGAAGAACTGCCGCATCGCAGCCAAGGAAAGAAGAATCCAAGATGATCGAGGCGGGAGACTTAAAGCTGGACTGCGAGAGCAGAAGGCTGTTTATTCTCGGCAGGGAGGTCAATCTCACTGCAAAGGAGTTCGACCTTTTAGAGCTGCTCGTGAATAATCCCAACAAGGTATATGGAAGAGAGAATCTTTTGAATCTTGTATGGGGCTATGAGTATCCGGGGGATGTCAGAACGGTGGATGTGCATGTGCGGCGTCTTCGGGAGAAGATCGAGAGCAATCCGAGCGAACCGAAATACGTTCACACAAAGTGGGGCGTCGGGTACTATTATTCACAGAATTAATGGGTGTACACAATGTCTAAATTTAAAAAATTAACCGATTTTCTCAAAAGTCTTAAGTGCAGACTGATTCTTCTCTGCATTCTGATCGGAATTGTACCGAGCGTCCTGCTGCGTGCCGGGATGCTCGGCTCTTATGAAAACCGTGCGGTGTCGATCCGCACGAGTGAGATTCTAAGCCAGGCGAAGATTCTCGCCAATCAGATCGTTTCCAATGATTATCTGAATAATGCGGAGAGTGAGTCTGCGATCAACGTGCAGTTAGAGCAGCTGTCAACGATCTATGACGGGCGTGTCATGATTATCGATGAGGAGTTCCATATCATAAAGGATACCTACAATCTTGACACCGGAAAGACGATTATTTCCGAGGAAGTGATCAAGAGTATCCAGGGGGAGGAAATCAGCAAATATGATTCCCAGAACCGTTACATTGAAATGACGATTCCGTTGGTGCATATGGACCCGGAGACGGAGAACAAGCGGACGATCGGTGTGATTATGGTGAGCGTTTCGACCGACAGCATCAATCTGAATCTGGAATATCTGGCGCGCAATACGCTTGTCATGGAACTGATTGCGATCGTGGCGATCATCTTTGCGGGAACGTTTATCGCGATTCATCTTGTGGCGCCGTTCCATGCCATGGCAAAGTCGATCGAGGAGATTCAGACGGGATATGGGGATGACGCATTAAAGATTAACGCTTACACCGAGACCAGGCAGATCTGTGAAAAGTTCAATAAGATGTTGGGGCGCATGAAGGTGTTGGATGATTCGAGACAGGAATTTGTGTCCAATGTCTCGCATGAGCTGAAAACGCCGCTGACTTCCATGAAGGTGCTGGCGGATTCCATCAACAGCATGGAGGACGCACCGGTGGAGCTGTATCAGGAATTCATGTCGGATATCGGCAACGAGGTGGATCGTGAGACGAAGATCATCAACGACCTGCTGTCTCTGGTAAAGATGGATAAGTCTGCGGGAGATTTAAACATCACGAATGTCAACATCAACGAACTGTTAGAGCAGATTTTAAAGCGCTTAAAGCCGATTGCGGAAAAGCAGAATATCGAGCTGGTGCTGGAGAGTTTCCGACCGGTCAGTGCGGATGTGGATGAGGTAAAGATTACGCTTGCCTTTACCAACCTGATCGAAAATGCAGTCAAATATAACCGACCGGACGGATGGGTACATGTCTCTTTGAATGCCGATCACCAGTATTTTTATCTGAAAGTGGAGGATTGCGGAATCGGTATTCCGGAGGAGTCGTTAGAGCATATTTATGAGCGTTTTTACCGTGTGGACAAGTCTCATTCCAGGGAGATCGGCGGAACGGGACTTGGCCTTGCCATTACGAGGAGCGCGGTTCTGATGCACCGCGGAGCCATCAAGGTGTTCAGTACCGTGGGAGAGGGAACGATTTTCAACGTCAGAATTCCGCTGAATTATATTTCTTAGATAAGGGAGAGTCTATGAGCCGAGAAGCTTATCGATGGAGAAAAAAGTTAATATGTCTGGGACTGGCATGTCTGATGTTCCTGTCAGGCTCGCTCGCGGCGTGCGGCAGGCAGACGGAGCAGAGTGCCTATCATATCGAATATCTGAATAAGGACAAGAACCGTCTGGTGGAAGAACCTTATGAGCCTTCGGCAACCGATACCGACGGAATGATCAAGGAGTTCCTTGCGAAACTGAGTTCGGATTCGGACAATGTGGATTACCGGAAGCCGATTCCAAATGATGTGGAAATCACGAATTATTCACTGGACGGTGTGCTTTTAACCCTGCATTTTGATGAGGATTACAGCAAAATGAGTGCTGTCGATGAGGTGCTGTGCCGGGCGGCGGTTGTCCGGACGATGACACAGATCGACGGGGTGGACTGCGTGGCATTTTACATTGGAGACGCACCGCTTACGGATGCGAAGGGGAATCTTGTCGGTACCATGAATCAGGACAGCTTTATCGAAAATCCGGGAGAGCAGATCAATTCCATTCAGAATACAACACTCACGCTGTATTTTTCCAATCTGGACGGGGACGGTCTGGTCAAGGAAGTGCGCGAGGATGTCTACTACAGCAGCAATATTTCCATGGAAAAACTGATTATGGAGCAGCTTTTAGACGGTCCGAAGACCAAGGATGCAAAGTCTGCGATTCCGGAGGGGACCAAGCTTGTCTCTGTGTCGGTGGTGGACGGCGTCTGCTACGTCAGCCTGGATGAAGCGTTCAAGAATCAGGATTACAAAGTAAACGAGGCAATCGTTATCTATTCGATCGTGGATTCCCTGTCGGAGCTTTCCACGATCAGCAAGGTTCAGATTTCCGTCAACGGCGATACGAGCGGAGTCTACCGCGACAATTTCCCGCTCGCGGATATGTATGACCGCAATATGGATTATGTCACGGGGGCAGAGAGCGCCTTTTCGGAAACGGAGGAACCTACCGAAACGGATTAAAGGGGGAAGTGTGTGACAAAACGGCCTTTGTGTCTTGGCGCAGCGGGCGTTCTGTCGGGGATCCTTGCGGCGGCATATGGCTGGAGCGTATTCGCGCGGGCATTGCTAGCCTGCGGCGTCCTGGCCTGCGGAATCCTTGGCGGCATTTTTGCTGACGGGTACCGTCCGGGCGACGGGATTTCCCCGGCGGAAAGAAAGAGAACGGCTTTTGGCGCCGGAGTTTTTTTGCTGATGTTTGCTCTTGGAAGCGGAAGATATTTAAAGGCGGAGGAGGGCAGGCAGGCGTATCTGGGAGAACTGCAGGATGGCATGTATGTGACCGTACAGGGACAGCTTGCGGGAAAACAGATACAGAAAAATCGATATGTCTATGAATTAACGTCCTGTATGTTTCGGACGGATTCGTCGAATTTCTTACAGACAGAACCGGTATCGTGCGGTGGGGTTCTGATCTATTCTGATTCCGATGATTGCTCCATCGGAGATATTCTCATATATCACGGAGAGATTACATTATGGAAGCGGGCATCAAATGAGGGTGCGTTTGATGCGAAGGCTTATTATTTTGCGCGCGGATTTGATTTTGCGATGGAAGGTCCGGCACTTGATAGAAAGGTGTGTGCGAAGAGGCAGACGGCGGAAGCCCTCTGGCAGCTTGGCCAGCGGATTAAAGAGGTCTACCTTAAGACGATGGGCGAGCGCGATGCGGGGATACTGGCGACGATGGTCGTCGGCGATAGGGAGTTTTTGGATGCAGAGACGAAGAGACTCTACCAGATCGGGGGATTGTCGCACATTCTGGCGATTTCCGGACTTCATATCTCTGTGATCGGGATGGCGCTCTACCGGATGTTAAAGAAAGCGGGACTGCCGTTTGGCATGGCTGCCCTTGCAGCGGCAGGAGTGATGTACGGATACGGCGGGATGGCTGGATGGGGCGTTTCCGTGAGACGCGCGGTTCTCATGTTCCTGCTGTTTCTGGGAGCACAGGTCATCGGGAGGAGCTATGATACATTTTGTGCGCTCGCATTTGCCGCAGTGGCGCTTCTCTGGAAAAATCCCTGCCTGTTCTGGGACGCCGGATTCCGTTTTTCCTTTGTTGCAATCCTTGGCGTCGTGTGGGTCGGACAGAGCATTTCTTATGAGAAAAAAGGGATGGGAGCGCTGCGCGGAAAAATATTTGCGGCATCAGCGGTCTGGTTTACGACACTGCCGCTTGTGGCATGGTATTTTTATGAGATTCCGGTCTATGCGGTTTTCGTCAACCTGCTCATGCTGCCGATGATGGGGGTGCTGCTCGGATTCGGAGCGGCAGGCGGAATGGTGGGACTCCTGTCGCTTCCATTGGCAAAAGGGATGCTTTTTCCATGCAGAATTCTGCTCTTTATGGGGAAGCATATATGTGCGCTTGCCGGTATGCTTCCGGGCGCCATGTGGATTGTCGGAAGACCGCAGTGCTGGCAGATCGCGGTATATTATGCGTTTCTGGGAGCTGGAACATGCTTATTGCACCGGCAGAGCGAACAAAGGGAAAGAGAAAAGGAACACGGCAGGAGGGCAGAGCAAAAGAATGGAGGACATCCGGGCGTTTTCCTTGCCGGACTATTGCTGCTTGCCGTATTGGGAGTTCCGCGGAGCGGGGAGGCGGAACTGGATATGCTGGATGTCGGGCAGGGGGACGGCTGCTATCTGCAGACGAAGGAGGGGTACCACCTGTTTGTGGACGGAGGAAGTTCCAATGTCGGAAAGGTGGGCACTTATCGGATTCTGCCGTTTCTAAAGTACAAAGGGGTCAAAAAGATTGACTGCTGGGTGGTGTCTCATACCGATGAAGACCACATCAGCGGACTGCGGGAGATACTGTCGTCGGGATATCCTGTGGAGTATCTGGCAGTGGCGGAACAGATGCCGCGGGATGAAAACTGGGAGGAACTGGAAGCGTTGGCAGAGGATGCGGGAACAAAAGTGGTGTGGCTTGGGCGGGGTGACATCTGGCATTTCGGAAAGGCAACGTTTACGGCACTGCATCCCGGTGAAACGGAGGCCGCGTTTGGGGGTCAGTCTGTGGACAAAAACGAGGAGTCGCTGGTGCTTTTTTATCAGGAGGATGACTTTACCGGTGTCTTTACCGGAGATATTGGAGCGGCGCAGGAAGAGGAGATTCTGACCTGGCTGCAGAAGACAAAAACGGGAGCTGACGTGCAGAAAATCGATTTTTATAAGGCGGCGCATCACGGATCGCGCTATTCCAATTCCACCGGGTTTCTGGAGTCGCTGGCACCGGAGATCGCACTGGTGTCGTGCAGCAGAACAAACCGGTACGGACACCCCTCCAAGGAGGCTGTCGGGCATATGCAGCAGGCGGGGAGCCAGGTGTATTATACGATGGAAAGCGGTAGACTGTGCGTCAAAAAGACGGACGGACAAGCCGTCTGCCGGGGGTATCTGGAAGAAAAAGAACAGTGGTGGCAGTGAGGGAAGTTTGCGGCACTGGTAAAGGTATGATATAATGTGCGTAAGCAATGAGCAGTGCCATAAGGAGAAAATATCCGATGCAGTGCTTGCACAATGCATCGGATATTTTTGACGAATGATAGGGCGAATGCCCGTCAGTCCAAGAAATCAGGGATTTCTTGGACGTGCACTGCGAGATCAGCAGAACGCGCCACGCCCGGACTTTTGCCGGAGCATAATATGTATATGATGCCGGAGCGGCTGAAACTATTTAAGACAGGAAGAACAGGACAGAAACCTTTATGAAAACAATTGACGAAGATATCAGATCCGGAAATTTAAAACAGATCTATTTATTATATGGAACGGAAGATTATTTGAAACGCCAGTACCGGGACAAGTTAAAGAATGCGCTCACTGCGGCGGGAGAGGATTCCGGGATGGGCGGCATGCTGTCGGGCGGAGACGGCGATATGAATTTTAACCGCTTCGAGGGAAAGGACATCAACCCGAAGCAGGTTATTGATCTTGCGGAGACCCTTCCGTTTTTTGCGGAGCGCAGAGTCATTCTTATCGAGAACAGCGGTTTTTTCAAAAATGCCTGCGATGAACTGGCGGAGTATCTGGCACAGCCCGCTGCAAGCACCTATTTCGTGTTTGTGGAGGAGGAAGTGGACAAGCGTTCCAGGATGTACAAGGCAGTCAAGAACGCCGGAAAAATAGTGGAATTCGCCACCCAGACGGAAGAACTGATTACGCGCTGGGTGCTGGCGCGCCTGAAAAAAGAGGGAAAGAATATTACGGGATCGGTGATGCAGCTTTTTTTGAGTAAGACGGGATCGGATATGGGCAATATCGACCGGGAACTGGAAAAGCTGATCTGTTATACCATGGACAAAAGCGTCATTGAGGCTGCGGATGTGGAAGCGATTGCGACAGAGCAGACGACGAACCGCATTTTTGAGATGGTCAATGCGATTGCGGAACACAACCAGCGCAGGGCGCTCGATCTGTATTATGATCTTCTGACACTAAAGGAACCGCCGATGCGTATCATGTATCTGATTACCAGACAGTTTCAGATTCTGCTGCATCTGCGGGATATGGCGGGCAAGGGATTTGACAATCAGACGATGGCACAGAAGGCGGGGATTCCTCCGTTTGCCGTAAAGCGGAATCTCACCCAGGCGCGCGGTTTTGGCGCAGGGCAGTTGAGACAGGCGTTGGAGGACGGTGTGGCGCTGGAGGAAGCGGTAAAGACGGGACGGATGAACGATCAGATGGCAGTGGAGCTGTTTATCATCCGCTACAGTGCGGCAAAGCAGAAAAAATAAAAAAAACACCAGTATGACGGTACTGGTGTTTTTCATACGGTTGGGTTAGGACCGTATGTTAAGATCTATTCTCTGGAATTAAGCCAGCGTGTTAACAAGCTTTGTTAAACGGGAAACTTTTCTACCAGCATTGTTCTTGTGATATACGCCCTTGGAAGAAGCGCTCTCAATTGTGGAAATAGCTACTGTAAGGGCAGCCTTAGCAGCGTCCTTATCGTTAGCAGCAACAGCAGCCTCAACCTTCTTGATTGCTGTCTTTACTTCACTTCTGATAGATTTGTTTCTTGCAGCTCTTGTCTCTGTTACTAAAATTCTCTTCTTAGCAGATTTAATGTTAGCCAATCTGTACACCTCCAATTTGTTATGATTATGATTCTAACTGGTAACGGCACATGCAGTGCATCGTTACAATGAAATGTACATCGAAGCCGGACACGGACAGTTCAATGTAAACATACTATGATAGTATAGGATCTTTTTCATGACCTGTCAAGAGAAAATGCTGAAATTTGTCAGAAAAATTTGCGGATAACTTTTTTTTTCTGTGGCAGACTAGACAGAAAGAAATGTCCTGTCTGCAGGAATACAAAAAATGGAGGAGACTATGTATCAGATACGCACCGATCTTGCATTGGAGACACAGGAAAAAATGCAGGAAGATCATGTGGAACTTAAGGGAGTCCGTTTCCTGGAGGAAAAACTCAGCCCGAACCTGACGGTCAGCACGGTTGTGATCGAGACGGAGAACGGGGCAAAGACAATGGGAAAACCCAAGGGAACATATATCACCATCGAGGCGGCAGATATGGATGAGGAGGACGAGGACTACCACAGAGAGGTATCCGAACAGCTCGCGCGGGTGATTAAACAGCTTGTGCGGTTAAAAAAGGAGAGCCTTTCGGTGCTGATTGCCGGACTTGGGAATCGTGAGGTGACGCCGGATGCACTGGGACCTGGAGTGGTGGACAATCTGTTTATCACCCGGCATGTTGTGAAAGAGTATGGAAAATATGCATTTGGCAAACAGACGGTGAATCGGATCAGCAGCATTGTGCCGGGCGTGATGGCACAGACAGGCATGGAGACGCAGGAGATCATTCACAGCATTGTAAAGGAGACAAAGCCGGATCTGGTGGTCGCGGTGGATGCGCTGGCGGCGCGGAGCACGAAACGGCTGAACCGTACGATCCAGGTGACGGATACCGGTATCAATCCGGGAAGCGGAGTGGGGAATCACAGACATGCGCTGGATGAAAAAAGTCTTGGCGTTCCGGTCATTTCCATTGGCGTACCGACCGTGGTCGACGCCGCGACAATCGTGAACGATACGATGTACAATCTGGTTACCGCGCTCACACAGAGCCAGGCGTTTGCAGCGATGGGAAATTCATTAGAAAAATTAAATGATGCGGAAAAATATGAACTCATCCGCGAACTGCTGTCGCCGAATTTAAATGCCATGTTTGTGACGCCGAAGGATATTGACGAGTCGGTCAAGAGACTCTGCTACACCATCTCGGAAGGGCTGAATCTCGCTTTTGCGGGCGGGTGCCTGCATGCGCTTTAAAGAGAGCAGATGGGCGGCATAAAAGAAATTGCCGGTGCATAAAGTAAATTATGCATGTTTATCGATACCAGTATAAAAATTATAATAGAAGTCATGATAAGAGAAAAAAGCGGAGACGAATCCTTCCGGTAACCATACTGATTGTGGCGGCGGCAGTGATATTATCCGGCGGCGTAAGACTGGATCCGGGAGAACTGGGTTTTCTGCTGCAGGAGGAGATCGTGGGATTTTTCCTGCCGCAGGCTTGCGGGCAGGCGCAGGGGACGGCGGAGCTTACGATTGCAGACCGGCTTTTCGCGCACTTTTTTTTGCTCCCGGAAGAGAGTGGTGTATCTGCCGATTATCAGACGCAGGTGGAGAGTGACTGGTCCTACGAGGCTATTCTGGCGCGGGAGGCGGCGGATGAGAACTATGTGGATGCGGCGACGGGGGAAGTCATCATGACGCAGGAGGCGGCGGAGCAAAGCAGTACAAGCATGCCGGAGGGAGAGACGAAGGAGCAGACGCAGGGAACCGTACCGGAAGCTGCGGAGGGACAGCAGGCGGAAGCACAGACGGCACAGGCGGAAGCACAGATGGAACAGCAGGCGGAGACACAGGCGGCACAGGCGGCGGAGACACAGACAGCACAGGCGGCACAGATACAGACAGCGCAGGCGGCGTTAGCTACAGAAAAGGTGGTGGTATATCCGCGGGAAAAACTGAATGATTTTGACTATCTGATTCAGAATTTTTATCAGGTGGACAGCACAACGACGATCAACAGCAGCCAGCTGAATGCCGATGCGCTGCTGGGAAAAGATCTGCGCCTGTCACACGATGCGTCAACGCCGCAGATCCTGATCTATCACACGCATTCGCAGGAGGGCTACGCAGATTCTGTTCCGGGGGATGCATCGACGTCGGTGGTCGGTGTCGGGGATTACCTGACAAAGCTTTTGACAGAGCAGTATGGATTCAATGTGATTCACCACAAGGGAGAATACGATGTGGGGGACAGGGATCACGCCTATTCCAAGGCAGGACCAGGGCTTGAGGCGGTGCTTGCGGAAAATCCCGGGGTGGAGGTTGTCATTGATCTGCACCGCGACGGCGTGGCGGAGAGTACAAGACTGGTTACGCAGGTCAACGGAATACAGATGGCGCAGGTCATGTTTTTTAACGGGCTGAGCAGGACGACGGCGATGGGGGATATTGATTACCTCTACAATCCTTATATTGCGGATAATCTGGCAATCTCGTTTCAGATGCAGCTAAAGGCGGCGGAGTATTATCCGGGATTTACCCGAAGAATCTATCTGAAAGGGTATCGCTACAATATGCACTACTGTCCGAAAACACTGCTGATTGAGGTGGGAGCGCAGACCAACACGGTGAGTGAGGCGATGAATGCGATGGTGCCTTTGGCAGATCTTTTGAATAAGGTGCTGACCGCACAGAGATAGCACGTCCGGTGATGGCGCAAGGCACAAAAAGAAACGCACTTGTAAGCGGCGCAGACGGGTGCTATAATAAGAATCCTCAAAAGAGAAAAAGAGGGGATACATAACAATGGAACAATTTTTGATTGACTGGGAAGGACCGGTGCTTCTGTGGATTCAGGAGCATATGCGGAATCATTTCCTCACGCCGGTACTCACGTTTCTCACACATCTGGGCGACCACGGTTATTTCTGGATTGCGCTGACGGTTCTGTTTCTTCTGCTGAAAAAGACCAGGAAGGTTGGCGGATTGATGATCTGTTCACTGCTGCTCAATACGCTTGTGAACAACGTACTGCTGAAGAATCTGGTGGCAAGGACGAGACCCTACGAGGTCGTGGATGGGCTGCACAGGATCATAGAGGCGCAGAGTGATTACTCGTTCCCATCCGGGCATACGGGGAGTGCATTTGCGGTGGCAGTCGTCGTATTTCTCATGTGTCCGAGGAAGATCGGCGTGCCGGTGCTGGTGTTTGCGTTTGTGATTGCATTCTCAAGACTGTATGTCGGCGTACATTTTCCGACGGACGTACTCGGAGGAGCACTGATCGGGGCGGTGATCGCATATCTGGTCTGTGCCGTTGACCGGAGAAAAACCGGGCAGAAGGGATCAATATGGAACTTCGAGCGCTGAATGACTTCCTTGCGATCGCGCGGGAGGAGAATATTACACGGGCGGCGGAGCAGCTTCATGTCACCCCGCCGATGTTATCCCGGCAAAGCGCCGATTTGGAAGAAGTGCCAGAAGTTCAAGCTGTGTTATAGAATGACAGGATGCATGTGTAGCAGTGGGTTCTTAATCATCAGGCATAAATTGCTGTCCCCATTCGCACATAGAGTCCAATAAAGGAATCAGTGTCTTGCCCAATTCACTTAAGCTGTATTCTGTTTTGGGAGGAATGACAGGATATATTTTTTTGATGATTAAGTTATCACTTTCAAGCTCGCGTAACTGTTGG
>ERZ1035032.633-NODE-633-length-26530-cov-10.644835_pt1 | contig 26530 bp, 26 predicted proteins | sample MGYA00520693_ERZ1035032 | MGnify/ENA primary metagenome ERZ1035032 (study PRJEB33766, sample SAMN09781740) | gut metagenome | biome: gut microbiome | host: Homo sapiens | place: Madagascar | study: EMG produced TPA metagenomics assembly of the PRJNA485056 data... | reverse complement strand
CCCTCTACGTCGCAAAATACTATTTAGCATCGGTTACAATCGGAAAGTTCATTTCAACAATAAACTCTTTTTTTTCTATTTTTGCTTCAATCTCTCCATCCATCCGACTAACCAACTCCTTTGCAATAGATAGTCCCAATCCAGTAGATGTTTTACTTCTGGCAACATCTGCTTTATAAAATCGCTCAAATACCTGATCTATATTAATCTGTTCTGGATGTGTAACCTGATTGCTGATTCTAAGCACCGCCTGATTTTGATCACGTTCCAACACAATGCTAATCTTCTTTTCTCCATGATCCAGCCCATTTTTTATCACATTCTGGATAACACGGCGGAGTCCCTGCCTGTTTCCATGTATATACAACTGTTCTTCCGTAATCTGAATATCCGGCTGAATTTCCATTCTTACCCATTCATCATAGTATGAAAAAACTGTTTCTTTCAAAATCCGGTTCATACAGCACAATGTCAATTCCAAACTGTAAGATTCGTTTTTTAACTTTGTAAACATAAAAAGTTCTTCCAACATTTCATTCAGACTATGAATTCTTTCGTGGATAATGCTTAAATAACGTTTCTGATCCTCTATATTTTCACATTCTTCCATTAGCTGGAAATATCCGTCCAAAGATGTCAGTGGTGTGCGGATATCATGAGAAAGATTTGTATAAGTGTCCGCAATCAGAGCTTCTTTCTCCTGATAATGCTGCTTCTCTTTTCTTCGCAGTTCCAGAAGCTCATTCAACTTGTCAGAAAGCTTTCCTATTCCACCCACATCAAATTCATGGTTAATCAACATGTTACTGTCATGTTTCATCATAAACGCCAATTGGCGGCAGATGTCTTTCACCTGCCGCTGGTATTTCCACATAATAATAAATTGTAAGCTAATAATTCCTGCTAATATCCCAATTACGATATACATCCGTTAAATATCCCTCTTTTGAAAAACAACGCTGCTTACTGATATCATCATAACGATGAACACTATTGCCACACCAAATGCCGCCAAACACTCATTTCCACTCGGATTCATAGGAAGCAGTGATAATTTTCCTGTTATCGTATACTTATAAATCTGGAAATTCTGAATTCCTATTTTTTGAATAGCACTATTGATTCCCCCATACACAATTGTCATTACATTCATGCTAAGACAGACAGCAATGACCATGCTGATTACATTATTTTTCAAAATAATTGCAATCGCCATACAAATCAGCACAAGTGCATAATGAAGAGCCAGTTCAGTCACAAAATAAGATAAAATTGCCTTTATATTTCCCCATTCCAATTCCCCGAAAACAATACCATTCGCCGCTGCCTGAAATAAGAATGCACCTGCCATTGTCAGTACCGTAAAGACAGCCAAGGCAATTGCCCTGGAAAAAATCAGAGTTCCTCTATTTCTAACCTGACCTCCTATATTCTTAATATATCCGCTACTGATATCCGCTGTTGAAAACAGAACAGTAAAAATCACCAAAAGCAGTGCATACAATTTTCCTTGGGAATTGGCAAAAAAGATATCATATACCGTCACCTTTTCTCCCGGCTCCGTAGGCAGCGTTACCATCATTCCCACATTAATATTATCCACAGTAGGTTCAGTAACCTGCTCCTGTTTCATGGCATCCTTTTCAGTCAAAAGCTCATAATCTGTCTTGCATAAAGATGTTGTAATCAATAATATTGCTGCCAGTACGATCCAGATTACATACATACTTTTGGTTTTAAGCATCCGGTATAAATCCATTTTTATTATATTAAGCATGATCCGCACCTCCCGTCAGATTCAGAAAATAAGTTTCCAGTTCTTCACTGGTTATGGAAATCCCTTTTACCGGAATTCCTGACTTTGCAAGTTCCATATTCAACGCTGCACTTTCATTCAATCGTTCAAAAATATGAATATGCTCTTTATCTGTTACCTGATAGTTGGTAAATCCCATAGAATCCAGCACCGGAATCGCCTGTTTCGGATGATCCAATGTCAACTCTATCCGTTCACTGCATCTTCTTATTAATTCTTCTCTTGTAATTTCCTGTAATAAACTTCCATTATGAATAATTCCATAATCAGTAGCAATCTTCGATAATTCCTCAAGAATATGACTGGAAATGCATATTGTCATATTCTTCTCTTTCTGAAGTCTCTGAATCGTATCCCGGATCTCTGCAATACCCTGTGGATCCAATCCATTGATTGGCTCATCAAGAACTAATAAATCTGGGTCTCCAACCAAAGCAAGACCAATTCCCAAACGCTGTTTCATTCCAAGTGAAAAATGTTTTGTTTTTTTCTTTCCCACATCCTCCAGACCGATAATTCTCAATATTTCTTCAATATAACTTTTTTTCTTTATTCCAAACAGCTTGCATTTGATATTCAGATTTTCATATGCGGTCATATTTCCATAAAGTCCCGGTGCCTCAATCAGACATCCTATCCGTGATCGAACTTTTTGCAAATCCTTTCCCTTGTATCCGAACATCTCGATTTCTCCACAAGTTGGCTTGGAAAGTCCACTGATCATCTTCAGACAAGTTGTCTTCCCAGCTCCATTCCGACCGATAAAACCATAAATAGCACCTTTTTTAATATGCATATTGACACTGTCCACAGCTTTATGGTGTCCATATTGCTTAGTCAAATTTCTTGTTTCCAATAACATTTCGCTCAAGTTTTTCATCTCCTTTTTCTTATCTGCATTTATCATAAAGGAATAATCCTAATCAAACGCAAATAAATAGTAAAAAAAGAGTAAAGATTATAGATGAAGACGATAACCGATTCCCCAGACTGTTTCAATATATTCCTCAGATGTAACTGTTTTTATCTTTTTACGAATATTGCTTATATGTACATCCAGAGTTTTTGTTTCACCCATATATGGTTCGTCCCACGCATATTCAAAAATGTCCTCTTTACTGAAAACCTGCTTCGGATTTCTGAGCAGTAATTCTAAAATCGCAAACTCCTGTCTTGTTATCTTAGGAAGTATTTTTCCACCAATGCTGACCTGAAAAGTAGCTTTGTTCAATACCATCTCTCTGAACGAAAGGTTAGATTCTTTTATTTCCTTTTCTTCTGTATGACGAAGCTGTACCTGAATTCTTGCCAGTACCTCTCTGATTTCAAAAGGTTTCGTTATATAATCATCAGCCCCACTAGTTAAAACCTTTACCTTTTCATCCAAGCTATCTTTCGCAGTCAAAACAATAACCGGAAGATTTCCCTTTTTCCGTATTTCCTCCAGAACTGCTTCTCCTGTAATTCCCGGCAACATCAAATCCAGCAACACCAGTGCATAGCTATGCTCCTGCATATTCAAAAGCAGCTTTGCCTCAGTTCCGGAAAACGCCTGCTCACAGGAATAGCCTGCTTTGGATAATGCTTCCTGAAGCAGATTATTGATATTTGTATCATCTTCTACAATCAGTATTTTCTGCATGATAGTTCTCTCCTCTATTTTACACTGTGAAAACATTATTTTCTTGCATTATACGCTTTTCCCTTTTTTCCCGCAATTACTCCCCACAGATTCCCGGAATTCTCCCGTACATAACATACTTTTTTTCCAGCTGAACTTATAATTTTCAGTATTCCTGTGCTTCCAAGATGCATATATCACTTTTCCCTTACAATTATGCCTTTATTTCTCCATCAGTGCTTTCGCAATCCTTATCCCGCCCACAAATAGAGCCAAACTAGAGCCATTTGATAAAACAAATGCCGGAAGCCCGCATAAATACAGGCTTTCGGCATTTTAGTCCGTTATTCAAACTCTTTTTCGGGTTCGATTTTTCTTATGAAAGTAGTAATTTCATGTTTGTAAACCGTATCATTTTGATACGTTTTTGTGTGTTATTTATATGGTTGAATTTCTGGTGTACCCAAATTGTACCCATTCTATTTCCGTGCATCACTCTTTAAAATCATAGGTGTCATCTTCTCCATGAGTACATCTGCGATACGTCTTTTTTTATCATCTGTTATTTTCTTCTTTTGTTCCCGCGCCCATTCTACGGCTTGTATATCTCGTAATTCCATGTTCATCACCTACCTTTTGGCTTTTACTCTTGCAACATATTTCTCGATATCGCCAGCATACAAAATACTCTTCTCTTTCTTTATGTCATAAGAAGAAATGTAATTAGCAGCCAAAAGCTTTTTGCAAAGAGATTCGTTTATAGAATTTTTCTCAAGTAATACTTCATGCCATCCATTCTCTTGTCGTAATGCGTAGTATTCTTTCGGCATTTGTAAAAACATATTTTGGAGCTCATTAATAGCAAATTTCGAGAAATACTTAACCATAAATTGGGGTCTATCTTTCTCTTCCAACTTATTCCAAGCTGCTTGCACATACTTTTTAGAAATGCTTACATTTGTATCCCTTACAAATGAACACATTGCATTCGTCATTTGTGAAGCCTCTGCTTTGCTAAGAAATACTGCTTTCTTCTCATCGTCGAGATCCGATTCAATAAAACCGTCTAGTGTTGCTAAATCGAAGGTTATGCTTGGAATTTCTGGTTCAAATTCCTCCCAATAACATTCAACAAACGCTGGTAGCATATTTGAAAATGCGGAAAAGATTTCATTATATCTGCTTCTTGTATACTTGAAATATTTTAGCTTAATCATCGCCTGCACAACATTATCACGGTAGCTATCTAAGCTCTCACTAAATGATTCCATCTGATAATTTTGTAGAATTTTTTCAATAGTTTCGTCCTTGATATCTTTCTTTAAAAATTCTTTTACATGCGCATCATCAAGTTTCTCGTCTGAAAGGAGAACATCTATATTTTCATCAACAAAATCGCGAAGCACAGTTGAAAATGAATACATTGCTTTGTATGCATCAAGATTTTCAATAGATGCTATTATCTTGTTTTCAGCGAAAAAAGCATCAACTATCTTCTTTACATCTCTTCGCTGATCTTTTATAGTATCAATCCAATTCTTCAAATTTCTCATTACAACTTCCATCTTTTGAATAAGCTGAATAGATAAAGATTCGTTATAATCAAGAAGTTTTATACATCTATACACTGTATCTATATCTTCTCTTGTATTAGCCTCAGTAGGCAAAATTACCTCTGTAACTAATTCACTTATATTACGATCAAGGTACTCTATTACTTGTGTATCGCCTTGTTCTAATATATATGTGTATATATTAGATTCAAAACTTTCAACTATTTCACCGGCAATAAAATCTACATACCTCTGAAGCATAACAAGCGATATTTCGAACAATTCATTTGAGAAAACGCCCCTAATAATCTTCGCATCTACCGTCAGTATATTAATATTCTTAAACTTGGCATTTATCTGTGTCAGTACTGTCACAACCTTCTCAGCGCCAGCATCTTGTAATTGTTCAAGCACCTCGTCCGATCTAACTATAAATGAACATATCGAAAAATCCGAATCCTCTTCATTAGCTGCTGTATCTTGTAAAACAATGTCCTCACCCCTAAGATACATAAAGATGTCTTTTAAATATGTAACTTTATCCTGATATCCAAGGCTATCGTCAGAACATATATCAAACCAGAACAGTGGCTTTTCTTTTGTGATGCTACTTATATACTCAGCTCTATTCTTCGCTCGCACATAATACTCTTTGATGAATCTTCTACTTTCTTCATCGTCTTTTGCCAGTTGCTTTGTAAATCCTGTTTTCTTTTCTGATTTCTTATCATCACCATAAAAAAACTCTGCCAAATCAAAATTAAGACACTCTTTCTGCTGTTCAAACTCATAATCAAACAAACGGCTAATAACATTTTTAGGATGGATAATTCTATAATCCCAATCTGCGGTGCCTGTATAATTACGTACATTAATAATGAAATTCAACTCATCCGACGTAATACTTCCCGGTAAGAAATAATTTATATACATCTGATAAGTATCATCGATATATCCATGTCTAAGCATAAACACAAGCAGCTTGTTTTTTCTTATATCCTCTCCTAATACTTCATCTGCCCCATATTCCTTTATAAGCATTTTCATTGACCGAGAACGCAGTTCATAAAGTTGCCTTTGCTTATCCAATAAGTTTTGAGAAATCTGTTTCCTACGCTTCTTGTCTCTTGCAATTGCCCTGTCACACTTCTCGTAATAAGTCACTCCATCTGAACACCGCAACTTTTCTATATCTTTTATATTTTCTGATTCCTCACTATAATAATAAGCAGTCGGACGATAATATATCGTTGCTGATCCTGCGCCGATTTGCAATAGCGAAAAATCACCTTTTAGAATATCACTCCTTGTAACCGTCTTTTCAGTTCCCTGAATTTTGGTTAAAACACCCTTTTCACCAATAAGTTTCTGGATAAATGCGAGTTTTACATCCTCGGCATATAGTAGCCCCTGACTGTCTGATTTTCTCTTTTCTTCTTCAGCACCTTCAATTTCTTTTCGCAAATCTGCTGATGTCGTTTTTATAAAATCATTTCTGTCACTGTATGCTTTTTTTATAATCCCACCGGATCCCTGCAACAATGCAAATTCTTCGGGATACATATTCTTAAAAATCATAATAGACAGCATCTGAATGTCCTGCAGTTTTCCAAGATCCTGGCTATCTTTTATGGTCTTTTTAAAAACAATAAATTCATTGCAGATACTGTTAAGTACTCTCATATCTGAAATAAAAGGAGCCACATTCATTATGTATTCATCTGTAATGTCAAATTCAATCCCCGTAGATCTGATTGCGTCCAATCTCTGCTTTAAATATTCTCCAGAGTTTGTAGCATCGATATAAGGAACTACAGGTATAATAAAGTCAAAGAATTTAGTTCTATCCTCATTATGGAAAATGTCATCCTTCAGTGCATATATAAATATGATTCTTCTTTTAATAGCATCATATTCATTGATAATCTTGTTCATTTCTCTGAGTTTTGTATAAACTTCCGGTGTATCAAATCTATCAAGATCCTCTATTACCACAAGTGAATAATCAGTTTCCTCAAAGAAGTATAAAATTTCATCCATATTCTTATTAAGAGATAAAGCCTCCCCCACTTCATCTGCCTTAATAACTGCTTTATCTGCCACATTAATCTCTATGGATTTCCACTTTGTATTTATCCATCTATACAAGCTGGTCATAATCATTATTATGATTAGTCCAAAGCCACCAGCAAAAATCATCTGCTGTAATTCATTCCAGTTAAGAAGACTTGACATAGTGTCTGAATATGCACTGATTGCTTCCTGAATCTTTAAAGGGGCAAGAAGAAATGTAAAACTTGCAATCAACGCCAGTGTAAATAATACACGCAGTAAACTTGTCCCAAACGAAACTTTATGAAGTTTGCGGTACCTGCTCTGAGGTATCTTTGAGTAATGTACTTTATAGAAGAATTGTTTAAGAATACCCTCTTCTAATAGTTTCTCAAAGCTTTCTCTGTCAGCATCTATCTCCTCTTGTTCATTCTCTCTAAATGTTGCTAGTGAAATATTAATATACTTTATGCTTGGATGTTTTCTCAGAAAAGTATTAATAATACTGCTTTTACCTGCTCCGTATGGTCCAGCAAGAGCTATGTTTGTAACATTTTTATCGTTTATTGCCCATTCCATAGCCCTCAAATATTCCGATACATTCTCTGCATCATTGGTTGGACCAAGTCCTACATATCCATAATCAGCCGTATCACTGACATTTAACTTCAAAATATCTTCACCGCGAAGGAAAACATTTTTTATTGCAATTTCCAAATTACGGAAAAGCATAAAAATATTGGCTATTATTAATTTTATCTTTCGCACCTTCATCATAAGCTTTTCCTTTCTTTTAATACCGTAGTTCAATACAAATCAGATACTATGGACTTTTGATTTTATCCTATAGTTCGACTACTCAACCAGAGTGTATTATTACTACTTTTATCTGAATTATTATGCTGCCGGAGTGTTTTTCGCTCAGAATACTTATCTCTATGAGATGTTTCACGAGGACTGACACCTGCTATTTCTTTAAATAAAACATCTTTCATCTACCTATTAATTAATGGGAGATCCCTGCGTAATACATTTATTATGTGTTTATTGATTCTATTCAGATAATCGCTGATGTCAATTTCAATTTAACGTTTAGCTCTATACTCAGTTGGTTTAAGTTCGTAATTATCATCAATCGCACCAGCCATCCTATAATACTTTGCGTTGTCCGCATCTTCTTTAAGCCCATATATTCTATATATATAATATAGTTCCTGGTACTTCTGTGAAACTTCCAGCTCTCTCGCCGTCACATAAAATGGCATATCTTTATCACCAGAAGTTGCTTTTACTTCAATATATATCTCAACCTCATTACCACAATTATCAATATCCGTCGAAATAATATCATAGCCTAATCCGTCTTTGTTTTTAGCAACATGCGTTATCTTAGAGACAAGATCCGACCTTCCCAGTTTTTCCAGCCGGCGTTTTTCAATTTCAATGGCAATTTCTTCGCCCCTATCACCTTTCTTCTTTCGATTTTTCTCCTTGAGTGCGGCTTTTTCTGCACTAAGACTTTTTCTTACCTTGGTTTTGTCCATAATTAATTGTACAGTGGATCTTTCCGGAGCCTCCTCTTCCAACAACGTCATTTTTGAAACCTCGCCTGTGTAAATTAGCTCTTTCCCCTCTTTTTCATCCGGTTCAACAATTGCGTCCTCAGCCAAATCAAACAAATCATCCCACTTATCCTTAGACATGATTCCAACAATCGGAATATTTGATTCTTTAAAATATATGTACCAATAATCCCCTGCCTCAGCATTAAAGATATCTATTATTGCCGTATTAAAATAGATTGTCATTTCATCGCTATCTCTTTTTGAAAACTTACATGGGATATCAATCTTATCCTTCCCATAGATCTTTGCTTTATCGCAAACCTGAAATTCAATAGTCTGTTTTGCTGAAACATTCACTACAGGAATATTCTCTCTCCCAAGTTTATCAATTAAAAGTCCTCTTATTACACTTTTTACATTGAAAGTACCTTTTTTTATTTCAACACTCGTAAACGCAGTATAAGCGCCATCTGACGCCCCAAAAAAATCCTTCATGTCTTCTGTAAATACACCCGTTGAATTCATCACCAATCCTCCTTCCCTATTTCAGCCTCAAATACAGCCTCCTCTATGGTTTTAAGACAATCACCTGTATTTTTCTTTATATCAGCCCCCCAAAACCTGAGTACGGTCCATCCCAAAGCTTTTAACTGCTTATTCACTTCCTCGTCCCTAGATGTGTTTTTCGATATCTTATTGACCCCAAAATCGCCATTATTCCCTTTTAGAAGCCTTGGCTTAAGTGAATCCCAGTCTTTTCCATGAAAAAACTCACTGTCACAGAAAATAGCAATCATGTACTTTTTAATTACTATATCCGGCTTTCCTGGCAATGCCGAATAATTCTTTCTATATCGAATGCCATGTGACCACAAAGCTTTCCTGAGAATACATTCAATTTTTGTATCCTTAGATCTTATATTGCTCATATTCCTGTGACGTTGTTCCTTCGTTAAAACATCAGACATTACTATTCTCCAAATCTTCCAACGTATTAATCATATTCTTTGCTATTTCTCTAATAACAGGCACTGCAACGGAATTTCCAAACTGTTTATATGCCCGAGTATCCGAAACCGGAATTATAAAACTTTCCGGAAATCCTTGTAAGCGTGCACACTCTCTTGGCGTAAGTTTCCGCGGGCGCTTGTTTTCTCCCTGATCTATAAGGATTTCACTTCCATCTTTATAATATCTGGCGCTTAATGTATTTGTATATTCTGAATCCTCATTAAATAACGAGAAACCAAATCCATTTCCCTTCTTTTTATGCTCTTCTTTTCTCCGTTTATGCCCTTCATAAAGCTTTTCACTAATGGTATATTTAGGATCCACATTTTTTTCTAAAATATCTCCCAATCTTGTTGGAGTTTTCGGAGGCACTGGGAACGCAAACTGATAATCCTTGGGAAGATTAAATCTTTCACGATCAAATCCAACAATATAAATTCTTTCTCTATTCTGTGGAACTCCAAAGTCTCCTGCCCTGAGAACAGCAGACGATACTGTATAATCAAGATTTTTCAGATGTTCTTCAATAACCTTATATGTTCTTCCATGATCATGCCCCTTTAGCTGTTTCACATTTTCAAGTAAAAAAGCCTTTGGTCTTTTCTCCGCAATAATTTCCTCTATATTAAAAAACAGAGTACCTCTGGTATCAGCAAACCCCTTATGCAAGCCTGCCTGTGAAAATGGCTGACACGGAAATCCACCTAAGAGAATATCAAAATCCGGTATATCCTCACTGATGTTTACCTCTGTAATATCTCCATATATTTCTCCACCAAAATTCATCTGATATGTCTTTTGTGCGAAACGATCCCATTCAGAAGTAAACACACATTGTCCTCCCTGCTCCTGAAACGGAATCCTGATTCCTCCTATTCCGGCAAATAAATCTATAAACTTAAACGTAGGGGCTGCAACTTCTTTCGCAAAAGGCCGGTTATCAGCAAATGACATTATTCTTCTAAACACCCGCTTATCCGGTCTTCCATTACCGCTTTCCCACAACCTTAAAACTCTATCTCCATCTTTTGATAATCCAATAGAATCAGCCATTTCCTTAACAGTAAGTCCCAATTCTTCTCTTCTATTTTTGATATCAATTGCCAAATTACTCATGATAGTTCTCCTTTTTGGTTAACAATTATTTCGCGAAGCTTATCCGGTTTAATAGGTGGATTTTCTCTATGTAACATCGCATGGCAATTCGGGCAAACCGGAATCATATCATTCACAGGGTCTAAATAGTATTCCCCTCCATGTGCTGAAACCATCTCTATGTGATGTACGTGGATAAACTCATGCCCGATTTTTCCATATACATTCTCAAAATCAAATTCACATATTTTACATTTGAATCCATTTGCACTTAGGCAAAGCTCTCTGTTAACAGGATTTCTTTCATATTTATTCTGCAATACCTGAGACATTTTACCTTCAGTCACTCCTAGTTGCCCTATCTGTTCTATTTTCAGCAACGCCAAAATCAGGCCAACAAACAACCTTGCCCATTCCCGCATAAGATTAATTTCATCCGTATCATCAAGAGAATCTTCTATTATCTGTGTTGCCCTTATTCTAAAACTGTTCCACTTTTCTTCCCATACTCCAGGCGTACTTATATCTGCCAGATTCTGATTCACAAAGAACTCAAATTTTGAACATCTTCTGTTTATCTGCTCTGCATAAGCTAAAAATAATTTTTTTCTTTCCTCATCCGGATGATTAATTTCCTCAATCATGGATGCCGCATATTTCTGCGGTTCTATTTCAACTATCATTCGGATTTTTTGTCTAAAATGAATTTTCACTTCAAACAATTCTCCTAAATAGTTCTGCGGCGTAATACAGTAAACCGGATCTTTATACTCCATCCTCATACTAACTTCAAATGGAACATCATAAAAGATTTCTAAGTCTTGCTTTATGCTCTGGCTCTTTTCATCCATTACTCTTCATCCTCTTCTTCCGGATCTGGCAAATCAGCCACCAGCGTTTTTAGTATTCTCGATACTGCAACACGCATTTCCTCATACTGTTCTTTCACTTCTTCGTTATATGTTTTATGCTCCGCTTCTGCCAAAGCCCATAGCAATGCATCCATTCCTGTAACCATGACATTTTGCGCCAAAATTGGTGAATATACTTTTTGATAATATGGATGACTTTGATTTATCTGTACTGCATGTTTTCCATCTGCAATACATGGTTCCCATAACTGTCCGTATTCGAGATCCGGTTTTGTTATTACCCTTACCTGCCCCGGCTTTGGATTAGAAATGATTGCTATCTTATGATGGAATGTTCCATTCTGATTCTCGATCTGAACTTCATCCCCTTGCGTGACCGTTATTTTAGCAGCCTCTACCGATTTTGCTTTTTCCTCAATATTTCTATTTGACTCTGCATGAGCATCCCGTTGTTCGGCCTGCTTAGCCACATTTTTTGCCGTTCCTCTTCGGTAGCGTTCATCTGCCGCACGTCTTGAAGGTGTAATAAAGTTTTTTAAATAATCAAGTATCTCTTCCGCCGGAAGTATACGTGATTTCTTAATATCCACATTAAATGCCGTATCAAGATTATGGTCAAAAGAAAACTCCACCCTTAAAAGCGATCCATGCGGCTCATTTATGAACAAGCCAAGCCAGTCCCCGTAATGAATAAGTCTATTTTCCCTGTATACATAAAATCCCTGCATATCATTACTTATACGAGCATCTTTAGTTGCCTTTGGCGTAGAAAAACTGTCTTTATTAGGTAACAGGTATGCCCTTATAGTCACCGATGATACCGTTTCGTCCGGCAGTTCTACCGGTACCTCTTCTTCAGCAAGAAGTTCGGTTAATTTCTCACTTCTTGCATAAGGATCCCATGCTTCTATGTTCATTCCATTGATAGAAATCTTTACGTTAGCGGCTCTGTCATCCTCCTCGTCCAGAAATCTCTGATATACCATGGAAACATGAAACTGTAAACCCTCTATACGCCTCTTTAATGCATTCTGGGCATTTCCTTTGTTGCTATAATTCTTTAGTAATCTGTCGACTTTTCTCCACACTACAAGGGTTCCTGTTCCACTTCCTGTCGTTGCTTCCAGTAAGTCCTGCTCATCCGGATCAACTTCTGGCATTTTTAGTTTCCACTCGTGTACTTGGGCAACATAATCCAGATCCCATTCTGACTTTCTAATTTGAGGATCATTCTGTCCTCTTGATATAACCGACAGTGATCGGCAAAACGCAGTTGAAGCAGTTTTTAGACCTAACCCAAACTTTCCAAGACTTCCAAGATCAGCTCTGACCTTGGATCCATAGGTCATTGCGTTACGCAAACCCTCAAGGTCCATTCCAATTCCATTATCAGCAATATACACTGTAATATCACCAGCCGGATCCATATTAATCTTAATATCTACTTTCGTAGCATGCGCTGCAATCGAATTGTCAATTATATCCGCTACTGCCGTATTAAAGTTATATCCGGTGTCTCTCAACCCTTCCACAATGCGTTCCGGGTCTGGCGGGCAAATAATCTCCTGTGATACTTCCTGATTTGAATTAACTGTTGTTTTAATCATTGTAATCCTCCCCTATTTTATCGGTGAAATGTTCAGCGCAGAAATTATATCTTCTCTATTTTCATTCTTTCCGTCTGTTCCAACAATTGCAGCCTTTGCCATCTCTCTTTTCCTGTCAATTCTTTCATTTACTATTTGTTCAACCGTATCTTTATAGAATAATCTGTAAACAAATACTGTTTTTTCCTGTCCTCTTCTATACGCTCTTGCTGAAGCCTGATCCTCCAATGCCGGATTCCACTCCAAATTATAGTGAATAACATGATTAGCAGCTGTTATGTTAAGCCCTGTTCCAGCAGCTCTGGGATTTAATACAAGCAACATACATCCATAATAATGATTGAAATGATCAACTATATCCTGCCTGTCTTCAACCGGCGTATTTCCATTTATTTTCATGACCGGAATATCAAATCGCATAGGGATATCCCTTTCTAAAATATCAAACATCTTTTGATATGAAGTGAACAAAATCACCTTTTCATTACGTTCTATTATTTCTCCAAGTATTTCACACATACGTTGGTATTTTATTGAGCAAACATATGGATCCGATATTAACTCCTCATCGCATAACTGTGGGTGCGTACAAAACATTCTTAGTTTTTGTAATGCTCCCAATCCCAATGTTTCACTCTGCCCCGATGCCTCTTTTCGATATTCCTCATATCTACAGCTTTCCTCATCTGACATTTCTATCGGCTGAGGTATAACAACCTTTTCCGGAAGATCCGACGCCACATCTAAAACCATTCTTCTAATCATCATGGGACTCAAAATATGTTCTATCTTATCTGCGCCATACAAATCATCAGATATGTATTCTGAGTATTCCCTCTGAGTCCCCAGCAAGCCTGGCATTATAAAGTCAACCAGAGACCAGATATCCATAACATGGTTTTCAAATGGTGTACCTGATACCGCTATACATTTATTTCTAGGAATCTTTTTTACATAACGAGTACGCTCACTATCCGGATTCTTTATATTCTGCGCTTCGTCCAAAACCACAAGTTTCCACGGTATCATGGATAATAACGCTGTATCACCAACTACAGTATTATACGAAATGACAACCACATCATATAGCTCAAGTTCTTTATATCTCCCAGTTCGTTTTGCTCCATGATGAATCAATACTTTTAATCCCGGTGCAAATTTTGCACACTCATTCTTCCAATTATGAAGCAATGAAACTGGTGCCACTACGAGCATTGGTATGTCATTCTGGTTTTTGTATTCCTGCATCAATGTAATAACCTGCAAAGTTTTACCAAGACCCATTTCATCACCAAGGATACACCCGCCATTTTCATTCAGCATATATTTCATCCATAGGTATCCTGTTTTCTGATACTTATAAAGAGTCGCATTTATTCCTTTAGGCACATTCAAACTACAATCAATCGGCTTATCTAGCAAGCTGGTTTCAACCGTATTTAATAAAGTGCCTGATAACAGTGCCCCAGCATTTCTTATTATTTCTATATATTGGGAAATTGTTATTTTGCCACATTCTTCAATTCCGGCAGTCAAAAACAATTTTTCCATTTCCTCTGTGCTGCCTGTAACATAAAACCATTCGGTTTCTGTAATGCACTGATCAACAATCAATCCCTGTATGACATCAACATGAACTTCCTTCCCTTTTCTTTCACAGTACAACTCCACCTTTATATCACTACCGCTATTACTGAGCCTGCATCTTATATCTGAGCCAATCTTTGAAAACCTTATAGAAGGAAATGCATCCTCTATAACTTCACATTCAATCCCATCTATAAAACTCTCTTCAGTCTTACCTAACACAGCATAAAGCTCATCAGCACTTGGATGAAGCATTTCGTTTCCAACAGTCAACGCAATATGATTGTCCTGAATCGACCATCTGCCTTGCATCTACCTTCCTCCCAACTTTTTAATACTGTTTGCAGATATTTTTATTCTGTGCGGCCCTGTAGTCGCCTCGACATCATCTTTACTATCATTGATTTCCTTTTCTGTCATCTCAGGGTGAATAGGAATATCATATGTTTCTCCTTCCATATTCTTAGTAAATACGCCCAAATTCTTCGTCAAAGACATTAGATGATCGTCTGAACCGTATGCATTAACAATATCTCCCACGTATCCCTGACTTGCATTAACAAGATTTAACATATTTAATACAACCGAAAGATAAAAATCTCCTCTGTCAACTGTTTTTTGTCCTGACCACCATGAATAATCAGTAACAAATCTCCATAATCTTTTAGCCGCTTTTTCTGCAGCATTAGCATTGTTGTGCTCAACCAAAATAACTCGTTTCCCTGAATCAATAAACGCAGTCTTGTCGACCATAGATGCATTATCTCGCAAAAGCTTTGCATAGGTATCCAGCCGCTCATTTCTGGATTCTGTCACACGTTCAAAATATCCCTTATATTTATGAAGCTCTGAATATACTCCAACTGCATATGACGCTATGACAAACCATTGGTTAGGCACAAATATGTTCTTTGTTGTCGGTGTCGTTATCACAGATGTCGCCGAGAAAAATTCGATTTTATAATTATTCTTATCCAAGTACTCCTCATAGGCGTCCTTGAATTCTTCTGTCAATTCCACATCCTGCCACACAAAATCTTGATTATAATGAATTGTAGATTGTCTGATCAGTGCGCCCAAATCTTTCAATAACTCCGTATTTTCCATAATAACTCCATCTTTAGCCATACCTAAAAGTTTCTTAACGAGATTCTCAACTTCCGTATCTGATAAATTAGCAAGTTCATCAAAAATTTCCTGTCTGGATACACGCAGTTCTCTCTGATACCATCCACGTCTACCATTATCAAAGTAAGGATCAAATTCGTCTCTCATGTTTTTTATATTGTTTGGATTCTCATTAAGCAGATCTCCAATACCCTTAAAGGCTTCTGTAAAGTTCTTATACCCCAATGCATCTAATGCCTGTCTATTACATCTCGACAAAAAATACGAAACAATCAATCCGGTTCTTTTTTTATCCCCGCTAAACATCACTTCACCTCATCATTCGTACTGATCCCTTCAAAACAAACAATGTCACCAATATTACAATTGAAATATTTGCAAATCTTTTCAAGTACATCCATTGAGACCTTTTCGCCTTTTCCCATCTTAGCTACAGTAGTCGAGCTAAGACTCAGCTTTTCTATCAGATCTTTTTTTTGCATATTTTTGTCTATTAATAACTTCCAAAGCCCGTTATATGATACTCTCATGTCAATCCTCGTAATCTCAATAATGTTACATCAAACACCATTATTATACAGCACAACATCTCTCTAGTAAACATGAATCTTTACAAACCTAAATTTATTATTTCCCCGGGGAAAATCGAATTAACTATTCAACAAATTTATCATATATCCCCTGCTCAAACTGAAATCGTTCAACCGGCGACATATCTTTCATCTTATCCATATTCTCCCAGATCTCTGTCTCAGCAGCATGTAATTGCTCCTCAGTCTGTTCAATAAAATCCGCAGATATATATGTCATCCGTGCTTCTTTTGTTAGATTTTCCACATTAACCTGTGCCACGCCAGCTCACCCCCTTTCAACCAAACTCATTATCCCATCCTTGGATCTTGTATGCCTTACTGATTTGAACAGGTAATCGATTATATCTTATATACAACCTCTGTCAGCACTACTTCATCCACCCTATTTCTTATCGAATTCATCGTGCGTACCCATTCCATCTGATCATAGCTTTTCAAATCTTCACTAATACCTTCTACAGCCATCAGCTGCTTTGTGAGCTGTTCTTTCATATTTTCTGCCTGAACCTGTATATCAAGACAGTGCTCTTTCAATGTGCCAGCCAGCAGTTTTCCTGTGTAAATGCCCTTATGATGACTTTTCAGAAAACTCTCTCGGAGCATACCATACTTAGTTAGTGACTGCTCTGGCTCCTCGTTTGCAAATATATCTGGAATTAAATAATCCCCTTCCATGCTATATATTATGTTCATAAATACCTCTCTTTCTCCGACCATCCCAGTCTGTCTGCTCATTCTCTGCTCTTGCCTCTGCATTCTTCCTGTCTATCCTGCCCTGCATGGTTTCCTGTTCCGGTTTTCTCGTCAGGTTTAGGAACTCATGCAGCAGGTTCTTCTCCATCAGAAACTTCTTCATTTCTTTTATACGATTTGTGAATTTCTCTACCCGTGTTTTCAAATAATCCACGGTCTTTTCAAGCTCGGCTATCTTTGCCTCATACTTATCCAGCAGCTTATTCCTTATAAGTGCTTTCTCAAATGTCGCCACAATCCTGCTCCATTCGGACTTCTTGACCTTGACATACTCTTCACCGCCGAATATGGATTTGACATGGGTTGCCGCATCCTTAATATTCTTGACATCTGCTGACACTTCCTTTGATATCTTGTCAATCCCATCAGCTCTGATGCCGTATTTATCTATTCTCTCCTGTTGCTCTTTCTCCTTTGTTTCGAGCTGCTCTATCTGTCCAGCAAGCTCTACTGCACGTTCCTCCAACTGTTCCACATCACTATTCAGCTTCCTAGCTTCTATTTTCAGTTGTCTGTTTTCATGGCTCTGTTCCATATTATTTTCCTTGATCTTATCTGCCCGTTCCTCCAGACTCTCAACCTTTTGCATAGCCGCCTTGTACTCCGGCAAGGTCAGACTGTCACGACTGACACCTAGAACGTCTACCTCTATTCCCTGCTCCCAGCAAAGCTCCGTCAGATATTCACGCTCTCTTTTCTGCCATGCAACAGTTTCATTCTCATTCCGGCTCTTTGCCTTATCGAATCCCATCTGCTGCAATGCCTTCGTCAGACTATTCCGTGTCTCCATACCGGACTTGTATCCGTGCGCCACCGGAATGTAATCCATGTGCAAATGCGGTGTTGCCTCGTCCATGTGCAGCACACAGTTGAACAGATACAGGTTTGGATTTCTTTCCTGAAATGTCTGTGCATATTTCTCAAGAACCTTCGCCGCTTTCTCTGCTTCCTCTGTCATGCAGCCTTTACCATCTACAACTGCCGTATCATTTTTCGATCCGATCTGCACCACATTCTCATAAAATACTTTCTCTTTATTCTTAGAGTTTTTGATCTCAGTGATATAGTCATGCTTCTGTCGGTCTTTTCGTTTCTGCCTAGCATTGTAGTCATTTAGGGCCTGTCCAAAACAGGTGTCATAAGCTGATTCTATGCTTTCTTTCACATAAGTTTGGTTCCAGTCCGTCCGCTCCGGCACTACGTTATTGCTGATGAAATCTCTGTTGTTGTGGCTGATATGCCCTCTGCCTTTTACAAATGATATAGTTTTTCCCACTGCTTCTCACCTCCAATCTCTTACTCTCAAACTAGCCAAGGTCTTGTTACTTCTGTCAGAAGTAACGCCTTATTAGTTTTGACACTACGCATCAAAACTAGGCGCTCTCCGAGGGCTCTCATGCGCCGATGGCTTCTTGGGGATAACCACCACGCTGGTAACACACATATAAGTACACATACATCTGCTACCAGTGCCACGATTATCCAATGTCACTCCTTATCCCCCTGCTCTGACATATTCCAGATCACCGAAATAAGGAGTGCCAACGAGATACCAGTCATGACTGCCATCATCGTTCCAGCACATTTCCATGCGAGACGGTACCCATTTGTCATCTACCATGACCTCATGCCCCTCCCCACAGTGAAATCCGCCGTGCTCCCACAGATCTGACACAAGCAGTCCATATCTGTCATTTACGCTGTTATATCCAAGCCGTCCTGTTACCATCCTGTATTACCTCCATTTTCTTTAAGCTCCGATGATTATTTCATCCATTGACAGGAGCGCCCATGCTCCTGTCGTCGCAATACTCTTTTGCCGTTTTCCCTGTTTACATTGTTTACAACTTCTGCACCATGCGTATTTACTGTATTTCTTCGTAAACAGAATGGTTTACCATCTCGCATACACAGTCTGTAAACAGAATTTGTAAACGGGAATCAAAAAACTTATTTTTTGTCAAATGGTGTTTCTGCGTATTCTGGCAATTTATGAAATCCGTCTTTATCTACAACTCTGCGCCAGCCTCTCTGTATGCCATATTCCGCAAATCGGTGGGATGATATTTTCTCCCAGCCGAAAATACTGTTGTTCATGACATTATTAATTTCCTTTAATTCCCAGTCCTTCGGAGTATCATATTCATGGTCAAATGCTTCTTTATAGATCATGGTGCTGCACACATAATCCTGCGGCAGTTCGTCCAGCCACAACTGGATAATTCCAACTTTTGCATCCTCCGGCATAAATTCTTTCTGCATCTGACACAGATAGATTTCTGTATCTTTGGACAACTTCAATTCATGCTGACCGTTTCGATACAGCTCCATTGCCTCTGCCCATGCCTGAATGATATAATTTCTTGCCTCTTTCTCGTCCTCCAGAATATGTTTCTCCACTCTGTCCGGGTGTACAAGTATCGGTGCAAATCTACGATTACCGGTTCGATCAAGAGGGAGAAAATCCATACTATTGGAAGTACCAACGAATACACATTGTCTTGGTCTGTCTTCCGGATGCGTTTCATATGGAATTTTATAAGTTTCTTTCTGCCTGCTGATAAATGACTTAATATCTTCAATACTTTTTGCATTCACAGTAGCCATCATCTCAGACATTTCAATAATCCAGTGTCCCTGCATCTTCCGATACACATTGTCATCATCCATACGTTTCAGATCGTCCGAAAACCATTCATCATTGATTGCAAGGAATCGGAAAAATGTTGACTTTCCTGCGCCCTGTCCTCCTACCAGACACACCATAATTTCATACTTACAGCCCGGCTCATATATCCTATGTATCGCTGCCAACATAAGAAGCTGCATGATTTCCCTGGTATAGGCATCATCTTCAGCTCCCAGATATTTAGGAAGCAACTTCCCTATTCGATACTTGCCATCCCATGCAAGCTGTTCCAGATACTTTCTAATCGGATGATACCGGTTCTCACTTGCAACGATATTCAACGCTTTGTTAATGGTTCTCTCATTTTTTTATCCATACTGTTTTTCCAGATACCAATGAAGCTGATAAACATCTGTATCCGTCACGCTGCAAGATGTTCTTTCCCACCCCATCTCACCAACAATATCGATTTTTCCTGAAAGCTCATTTTTCCTGATTGCACTTTTCAACAAAGGATCTCTTTGGAAAACTGTCATACAATTATCAATACTTTGGCAAACATTTCCCTTATCATTTCTTACAAGATCAGTCCGGATATCCTCAATACTGCTCATTTCATCATCAAGCACTTTCCCGACATCGCTCCACGATACTTCTGTGCCATTTGCTGACATTTCCTGCAATATTCTCCACCTCTTTTCTGCCCTGTATAAATAATTCTTTTTGCTCCTGCTCACTACCCATACAGAGAATATCAAGCCAATAATTAATGATTGGCTCTGCATAGAGCATCATGGCATAATTATCAGAAAACGTTACATCTGGTGTCTTAGCACAAAGCACCTGTCCACTATCATCAATCTGAACCAGTGCTTCTTTTAACAATTCTATCGTTTTCCTACGCCACCTTGAAAATCTTTTCTTGATTCGGATAATGCGTATGCGCTCCTCTTTTTCCCTGTGAAGTCTCTCTTTTTCTTTCTTACTCATTGTTTCTGTATGAATTGACAAATTAAAATCCTCAATCAATTTCTTTGCTGCATCATACTGGGATAATCCATACATTCTTGCCGTGTAATCAATCGCATCTCCGCCCACCCCACATGCAAAGCAGTGATAATTTTTATCCACCTTCATGCTCGGATGTCTGTCATCATGGAACGGACAACAGGCAGTGCCATTTCTACGAACATGCAGTCCGTAACTTTCTGCCACCTGTCTTGCGGTTAGATGCGCTTTCACCTCTGAAAATATATCCAAATTATAAATTTCTCCTTTCCTGCGGAGAAAGCCTTTGCTATAATAAATTTGTTGTGGATAGAAAGGCTTTTCCTTTTTATTCTGTAATGTCCCTGTTACCAGCAGGGGCATTTTTCTGTAATTCAATCAATTCCTTTACTAAAGCCATCAAAAGTAGTTCACTCTCTGAATTCCCATTGCTCAACTCTTCACGGATCTGCTCCAACACCTTTGATAATCGAAATGACATATAACTGCCTGACACCACCGTAATCTCCTGTCCCAGCACAGCCTTCCGATAATACTCACCTTTCGGCACTCCCGACAAGATAATTTTTGCTTCGACCTCTGCTTTTTCTTCATCACTCAGCCAGAAAGCGATTGTGTTATTCCGAAATCTATCCTCTCGTTTACATGTCATCTTTCTCACCCCGATTCACTTTTCCGAGCCTGTCTGCAATTCTTTCTTGTGCATCTCCTGATTGATGACAATAGGTTTCAATTGTTGTCGTTACCTTTCCATGTCCCAGTCGCTTGGCAATCTCTATCGGACTGACCCCCATCTGTACCAGCATACTTGCATGGCTGTGTCTGGTGCAATGCACTGTAATTTTCTTCACTCCCGACAGCTTTATGCCTCGCTCCATTTCATGCTCAAAGAAGCTCTTTGTTCTTCCTGCAAATAATCTGGTTCCCGTTCTCGGGCAATAAAGCGTATCAATATACTCTCGAATTTCATCCTGCAACTCCTTATGAATTGTGATCACTCGTACCGAACTTTCTGTCTTTGGAGCTGTAATCAAATCCTCCCCGTCAATTCTTGCAAGTGACTCATCTACACGTATCGTTCCGTGCTCAAAATCCACATCTTTCACCTGCAAGGCAAGTAACTCTCCGATACGCATACCTGTCCAGAACAATATCTGAAATGCCATCCATGAATCTCTTTTATCCATGATCGCATCTGAAAATTTCTGGAATTCTTCCAATGTCCAATATGGTCGTTCATCTGCTTTGCTTTTTCCCATACTGCCTGCTTTGTGGCATGGATTGGATCGCAATTCATAAAAACGCACCGCATAGTTGAGAATGGAGCTAAGCTGATTATTGATTGTCTTCAGATAAGTAGGCTTAAATCCCTTATCTATCATCTCTCCCTGCCATTTGCGTATCATAGGTGCTGTGATCGCATTGATTGGTGTATTTCCAAAATACGGAAGCACCTTGTCTTTCATCACGTATTCCTTCTGTTTCATGGTAGTTTTCCGCAATCGCTTCTCCATGTCTGCCTTGTATATCTCCCAGAAATCGTTCAATGTCATGGTCGGATCAGAAGTTTGCTGCATTATGAAATGTGCATACCACTCCTCAGCTTCTTTCTTTGTTTTAAAACCTCGCTTCTGAGATTTTTTCTTGGTTCCTGTCCAGTCTGTCCAACGATACTGAATATGCCATGTGCCATTCGGATCTCGTTTTGCGCTACAACTCATGCACCCACCTCCTTTGCTCCTCCATACCACTTCTCACGAAAATACTCCACCGGAATCTTGCCTGCAATTGTAAGGAAGCCTTTTTCAGACAGTTCCTTATTCATCTCACGCAAGATTTTGTAGGATTTTCCCATGCTTACACCGAGCATATTTGCGATGTCTTCTGCATTGTAATAAATTTTTTCGTTCATACTGTTCTTTCCTTTCTTTGCTTCTGTATAGTATCATTTTGTTTCGTTTTTATAATATCGTAACTTTTGTTCCGTGTCAATATCTTTTTGCTTTATTTTTTTGTTCTTGTGTGTTATCCTATATATAATGTTAAACAATTTCACAAAAATATAGCTTTAGAGCAGGAGGCATGTTGTTATGACAGTCGGGGAAAACATAAGACGAATCCGACAGGAACGTAATCTTACCCAAAGACAATTAGGAGAAATGGTTGGTGCAAGTGAAGCCTATATTCGCGCCTACGAAAGCGGCAGAAGGAATCCAAAGCCATCCTCCCTTGAAAAAATAGCAGACGCTTTATCTGTCAATCCCGAAGTATTGACGAACTCTGATTTTGATGGTATTAAAGCCATTCACCGACTTTTTCAGATATTCCGGCAATACGACGGACAACTCTTTGAATTCCAAGATAAGGACGGAAACGATATGGTCGGAATCAGCTTTGGGACATTGTCTTTGATGCGATCTTGGTTAGACCGCTATGAAGAATACATGGAAGAAGTCGAGAAATGTAATGAAATCAAAGATGTTAAGAAACGCGGAGAAGCTCTGCTGAAAGCGGAAGCTGACTTTAATCTTTGGATGGATATTTATCCAGAGTCGGAACCATGGCAGGATAGGCTAAAGATTCAGAAGGCACATGATGATGTTATGGATAAAATAGGATTAAATCCTAAAAATTAAAATCCTTAATTACTAATGGACGGAAAATATTTATGGGAAAAAATATCAAAATCAACAACTCAGAACCTTGTTTATGCGGAAGTGGGAAAAAATTCAAAGACTGTTGCAAAAAGAAAATGTTTACTTCTTCTACACCTTACTCAGAAGATATACTAAATAACCCCCAGCGTATAAATGCTATTTTACAAAATATGATGGACAAAACGGATTTTAAGATATGCATGTATCCAGATAAAAGTCAATGTAAACTTCCTATAAAAAATGCACATACATTACAAAACAACGGTGTACTATCTTATATTGCTGATTCAGAACACGTAATGGTAACTGATCCATTAAATAAAGTAAGACAGGGATATATTACAAAGAAAATAAGTAAAAATAAGGCTACTACATTTTATGGTTTCTGCGAATATCATGATAACTTCCTTTTTCAAGATATTGAGCTTAAAGAATACGTTAATGAAATTAAACAAAATTTCCTTTATGCCTATAGAATGGTGGCTCAAGAATATCATAAAAAAGAACGTGTCCTTTCTTCATTGCAAAATTGTGTGAAAAATAATCCCTCTATATTGCTAAGCCCTATTATGGTTGAAAATTATCGAATGATGGCTTTATCAAGAAACGATGCGAAAGAGCTAATGGATATTTTTAACGACTCCTATGTAAACCAAAACTTTGATATTCTTCACAACTATGTTTATAAATTTAACCAACAATACCAATTTGCTGTAACTACAATGTATGTTCCCGCTTCTACCTTAGCTGGGGAAGAATTAGTTGATATATACTCAAAAGAACAGGATAGATTGCCTTCTGTTTTTTTAACAGTGATACCATGCAATAACTGTTCTTATTTTATTATGAGTTGCTTGAATTCTGATTATGCTAAAATCAAAAAATATTTTGACGATGTAGAAATACTTACCGAAATAGAATTAAAGCGATTTTTAAATTGGACACTTCCAACTTATAGTGAAAATATAGTTTTAAGTCCAAAATTATGGAATTCCTGGAATTCAGAAGCAAAGAAAGAATATGAACGTATCATCTCCGGAATGGGTGGAGATTTTGAAAAAATGTTAAACCGCGAACTTCCATTTGAATCATATGAGGATATACAAACAGCAATCAATATACAGTATGGTATCATTAATATGAAAGCATCCCCTAAATACGATTTATTTTTGCTGTGAATAATTTTTGTACCCAAATCGTACCCAACGCCATCTAAAAAATCCCTACAAAGCCCATAAATACAGGCTTTGTAGGGATTTACCTATTTATTCAAACTCAATCGTTCCAGGTGGTTTACTGGTCAGATCATACATTACTCTATTAACACCCTTAACCTCATTGATAATCCTGTTCATAACCTTCTGAAGAACTTCAAATGGTATCTCTGAACAATCTGCTGTCATGAAGTCTGTTGTATTTACAGCACGGAGTGCTACGGCGTAATCGTAGGTTCTGAAATCTCCCATACAGCCAACTGAACGCATGTTGGTCAGGGCTGCGAAGTACTGACCGAGGCTTCTGTCGAGACCTGCCTTTGCAATCTCCTCGCGGTAGATGGCATCGGCATCCTGAACGATCTTGACCTTCTCAGCTGTGACCTCTCCGATGATTCTGATTCCAAGGCCTGGGCCTGGGAATGGCTGACGGAATACCAGGTACTCTGGGATTCCAAGCTCAAGGCCGGCCTTGCGGACCTCGTCCTTGAAAAGGAGTCGAAGTGGCTCTACGATCTCTTTGAAATCTACATAGTCAGGAAGTCCGCCTACATTGTGGTGGGACTTGATGACTGCCGACTTGTCAAGGCCTGACTCGATGACGTCAGGATATATGGTTCCCTGTACAAGGAAGTCAACGGCACCAATCTTCTTGGCCTCCTCCTCGAATACACGGATGAACTCCTCGCCTATTATCTTTCTCTTTGCCTCAGGCTCGGTTACTCCGGCAAGCTTGCTGTAGAATCTGTCCTGAGCATTCACTCTGATGAAGTTCAGGTCGTATGGACCGTCCGGTCCAAATACCGCCTCAACTTCGTCGCCCTCGTTCTTACGGAGAAGACCGTGGTCTACAAACACACATGTGAGCTGCTTGCCTATCGCCTTGGACAGGAGAACTGCAGCTACTGATGAGTCCACGCCACCTGACAGGGCGCACAGCACCTTGCCATCGCCTATCTTGGCACGCAGGCTCTCTATAGTATCTTTTACAAATGAATCCATCTTCCAGTCGCCTGCGCACTGGCATACATCCATGACAAATGCTCGAAGCATCTTCATGCCTTCCTCGGTGTGCATAACCTCTGGATGGAACTGAGTCGCATACAGTTTCTTCTCAGCGTTCTCCATAGCTGCCACTGGGCATACAGGAGTGTAAGCTGTCTTCTTGAAGCCCTCTGGTACCTCTGCAATATAGTCTGTGTGACTCATCCAGCAGATGGTCTTGTCATTCACATCTGCAAACAGCTTTGATGTCTTGTCAACCTCAACCTCTGTTCTTCCATACTCGCTGACAGGGGCCGTGCTGACCTTGCCGCCCAGCAGATGAGCCATGAGCTGTGAACCATAACATATTCCGAGAATAGGAATACCCAGTTCAAATATCTCCTTGCTGCAGCTAGGTGATTCGTCTTTGTATACGCTGTTTGGTCCGCCGGTAAAGATGATTCCCTTAGGGTTCATCTCTTTGATCTTCTCCAGCGGCAATGTGTACGGATGTACTTCGGCATATACATTACACTCTCTTACACGTCTGGCGATCAGCTGGTTATACTGTCCGCCAAAGTCCAATACGATAATCAGTTCCTTATCCATGTATATCTCCTTTGTTGCCTTTTATTTACCTATAACAGATTTCTGAACATTTCTTAGTATAACACAATATGCAGCACTTTTGTGCTGCATATTGTCCAAAAATTATGTTGTTTTTAATATTTATGCAAATTCTATATATATCACAGCATTTCCTCATTCTATCTGATATATTATAT
>ERZ1035032.623-NODE-623-length-26803-cov-15.626738_pt1 | contig 26803 bp, 13 predicted proteins | sample MGYA00520693_ERZ1035032 | MGnify/ENA primary metagenome ERZ1035032 (study PRJEB33766, sample SAMN09781740) | gut metagenome | biome: gut microbiome | host: Homo sapiens | place: Madagascar | study: EMG produced TPA metagenomics assembly of the PRJNA485056 data... | reverse complement strand
AAATCGAAAGGCTGTTTTTGCGTAAACAGCTTGTTTATAGAAGGTTGCAGTTTTGCATTATGTACATAAATCCACTATTTTACTAAGTGAAATAGTTTTTATTTGATTTTTTGGCTATCTTTGCAGAAGATTAGCTGCATCTCAGCAAATGATTAGCTGCATTCAGCAAAAAATAATAACAATATAACCTATGAAACATTTAGCATTATCCTGCGTGTTGTCATTGACAACCGTTTTCTCAGTTCAGGCGCAGCAGATGCCCGTCTATTTGGACGACACCAAGCCCGTAGAGCAACGCATCGAGGACGCCCTCTCCCGCATGACCTTGCAGGAGAAAATAAGAGTTATTCACGCCCAGAGCAAGTTCTCATCGGCAGGAGTTCCACGATTGGGATTTCCTGACTTCTGGACCGACGATGGTCCACACGGTGTGCGCCCCGACGTGCTGTGGGACGAATGGGACCAGGCAGGACAGACCAACGACTCGTGTGTGGCTTTCCCTGCCCTTACCTGTCTTGCAGCCTCCTGGAACCCTCAGATGAGCCGTATCTACGGCGAGGCATTGGGCGAGGAGGCTCTCTATCGTGGCAAGGACATGATCTTGGGACCCGGCGTCAACATCTACCGTACTCCCCTCAACGGACGTAACTTCGAGTACATGGGCGAAGACCCTTATCTCGCCTCTGTCATGGTAGTGCCCTACGTACAGGGCCTGCAGTCGAAGGGTGTGTCGGCATGCGTGAAGCATTATTGTCTGAACAACGACGAGGAATATCGCCACCAGGTGAACGTAAAGGTGAGCGACCGTGCCCTGCACGAAATCTATCTGCCTGCCTTCAAGTCTGCCGTTGAGCAAGGCAAGGCATGGGCCATCATGGGCGCGTACAACCTGTATCGCAACGAGCACAACTGCCACAACCAGTACACCCTGAACAAGATTCTGAAGAACGACTGGCAGTTCGACGGAGTGGTGGTGAGCGACTGGGGTGGAGCCCACGACACCGACCAGGCTGTGAAGAACGGACTTGACATGGAGTTCGGCTCCTGGACCAACGGATTGAGCTGGGGCGCCTCCAACGCCTACGACAGCTATTATCTCGCCCGTCCCTATCTGAAGGCCATACAGGAAGGCAAATACACCACACGTGAGCTCGACGAGAAGGTGCGTCGCGTGCTGCGACTCTTCTATCGCACCACGATGAACCGCCATCGTCCTCACGGCTTCCTCTGTTCCGACGGACATTACGCCACAGCCCGACAGATAGCCGAGGAAGGCATCGTGCTGTTGCAGAACCGCAACCGCGTGCTGCCCATCAACACCCAGAAGGTGCGCCATGTGCTCGTGGTGGGCGAGAACGCCATCAAGATGATGACCGTGGGCGGAGGCAGCTCCTCGCTCAAGGTACAGCGGGAGATTTCCCCTCTGCAGGGCCTGCAGGCACGACTGGCCAAAGACGGCGTGGAGGTTGACTTTGCCCGAGGCTATGTGGGCGATGTGACTGGCGCTTACAACGGCGTCACCACCGGTCAGAACCTGGAAGACAAGCGCAGCGAGGCAGAACTCATCGCTGAGGCTGTAGAGAAGGCGAAAACGGCCGATTGTGTCATCCTCTTCGGCGGACTCAACAAAAGCGACTATCAGGACTGCGAGGGCCACGACCGACAGCAGTACGAGTTGCCCTATGCGCAGGACAAGCTTATCACAGCTCTGGCTGCTGCCAACAAGAACTTCGTCTATGTCAACATTTCGGGCAACGCTGTGGCCATGCCTTGGCGCAACAAGGTTCCCGCCATCGTGCAGGGCTGGTATTTAGGCTCCGAGGCTGGCGAGGCTTTGGCTTCTGTCCTCACGGGCGACGCCAACCCTTCAGGCAAGCTTCCCTTCACCTGGGTGAAGTCTTTGCAGGATGTGGGCGCCCATGCCCTCAACACCTATCCCGGAACCTGGCGAAAGGAGGGCGGATCCAAGACCGAGGGCAACATCATCGACGAGGAATACAAGGAAGGCATCTATGTGGGCTATCGCTGGGCCGACCGCGAGAAGCAGCGCCCAGTGTTCGCCTTCGGACACGGCTTGAGCTACACTCAGTTTGCCATCAGCAACCTGCGTGCCGACAAGTCATCGATGACAGCTGCCGACTCCATCACCTTCACCGTACAGGTTAAGAACATCGGTCAGCGTGCCGGATCAGAGACTGTACAGCTTTATGTGCACGACGCCAAGGCTTCTGTCGACCGTCCGCTCAAGGAGCTGAAAGGTTTCAGCAAGGTGAGTCTGCAGCCTGGCGAGAGCAAGGACGTCAGCATCACCCTCGGCAAGGATGCCCTCAGCTTCTACGACGAGGCTTCTGCCACATGGAAGGCAGAGTCAGGACAGTTTGAGGCCTGGGTAGGCAATGCCTCCGACAATCTGAAGCTTAAGAAAACCTTTGAGCTGAAGTAAATGTCTTAGTTTCTCCTAAGAATAATCCATGTAAATTATCAGAATTATATCTTAAACCCTAAATTATCAGCATGAAAAAAGAATTATTGTTATCATCATTCATTCTTTTGGGGGCAGCTTTTCCTTTAATGGGGATAGCTGCCTCACCATCAGCATCATGGAAGACGGTGCAAGTAAAACAGAAAGCTAAGCGTCAGTCTAAGAAAGCTGTTGACAGCAAGAAGATTCTTCCCATGAAGGAATATATCGACCAATTGATGGCCAAGATGACGCTTCAAGAGAAGATAGGTCAGCTCAACCTCATGGTGGCAGGCGATATTACTACAGGAAATGCTATGGACACTCAGGTGGCAGGCGATATTACGGCTGGAAGAATGGGAGGCGTGTTCAACATCAAGGGTTTCGACAAGATTAAAGCTTTACAGGATGTAGCCATTCGGAATAGTCGTCTTGGTATTCCCCTCCTTGTAGGTATGGACGTTATTCATGGTTACGAGACCATCTTTCCTATTCCCATTGCCCTCTCATGCACGTGGAGCGAAGAAGCTTTGAAGCAAGTGGGAGCCGTTTCTGCCCGTGAGGCAAGCGCCGACGGCATCAACTGGACCTTCTCGCCTATGGTCGACGTGGCTCTCGATGCCCGCTGGGGACGCATCAGCGAAGGCTTCGGCGAGGACCCTTATCTGAGTGGAGTTTTGGGTGTTGCCATGACCCGTGGTTATCAGTCGGTCGACATGAGTCAGGAACATATTGTTCCCAAAGACCATATCATGGCTTGCCTCAAGCATTTCGCTCTCTATGGTGCTGTGGAATCAGGTAAGGATTATAATACGACCGATATGAGTAAGGTGCGTATGTACAATCAATATCTTCCTCCTTACAAGATGGTTGTCGAGGCTGGTGTAGGAAGCGTCATGTCTTCCTTCAATCTCATCGACTATGTTCCCGCTACAGCGAGTCATTGGATGATGACCGATGTACTGCGCAATCAATGGAATTTCAGAGGATTTGTAGTGACCGATTATGGCTCTATAGGTGAAATCCTACAGCATGGAACGGCTAAGGACTTAAAGGAAGCTTCAGAGCAGACGCTCCTTGCAGGAACAGATATGGATATGTGTTCTCAGGGCTTCGTCAAATTCTTGGAGCAGAGTGTGAAGGAAGGCAAGGTGAGCGAGGAAGCCATTAATACGGCTTGCCGTCGCATCTTGGAGGCCAAATATAGGCTCGGACTCTTTGCCGACCCTTATCGCTACTGTGACAGCAAACGCCAGAAGACGGACATCTTTACTGCCAGTCATCGCAAGGCTGCACGTGACATAGCTGCCGAAACCTTTGTACTTCTCAAGAACGACCAACAGCTTTTACCACTCAGCAAGAAGGGAAAGATAGCTCTCATCGGACCGCTTGCCGACACGCGCAACAATATGAGTGGTACTTGGAGCGTTGCAGCTACTCACGACCGCTATTCCTCACTCAAAGAGAGTATGGAGAAGGCTCTTGCAGGAAAAGCCACTTTGCTTTATGCTCAAGGTTGCAATGTGGTGTACGACGAGCAAGAACAGAAAGATGGTGAGTTTGGCAAGACTATAACTCGTGGGGATGATGCTAAGCTGAAGGCTGAGGCTTTGCAGATAGCACGCCAAGCTGATGTTATCGTTTGTGCCATGGGCGAGACTGCCGATATGAGTGGTGAATGTGCCAGTCGTACCGACTTGCGTATGCCAGACACACAGCGTGACTTGCTCGAAAAACTTGCCCAATTAGGTAAGCCCATCGTGCTACTCAATTTCTCTGGTCGTCCTACCGTGCTTACTTGGGAGAAAAATCATATCCCTGCCATCATGAACGTGTGGTTTGGCGGTTCTGAGGCTGCCGATGCCATCTGCGACGTCATCTTCGGCGACAAGGTGCCTTGTGGCAAGCTTACCACCTCTTTGCCCAAGGCTACAGGTCAGGAACCTCTTTATTACAATCACCAAAATACAGGACGTCCTGTACCCGATGACAATCCTCGATTTGCCAAATATGCCAGCAACTTCCTGGATGTACGCAATGGCGCCCTCTATCCTTTTGGTTATGGCTTAAGTTATACCACCTTTGAGTATGGTTCATTGCAGTTGAGTTCCCATAAAGCGAGTGTAGCCTCTGCCAACAGCGATACGTGGAACGACCATGCCGACATCACTGCCACCATTCGTGTTACGAACACAGGTCGTTGTGCAGCCGATGAAATCGTACAGCTTTACATTCGAGATAAAGTGGCAAGCATTTCCCGTCCTGTTAAAGAGTTGAAAGGCTTTCAGCGCATTCATCTTGCTGCAGGCGAGAGTAAGGAGGTAATTTTCCACATAACTCCTGATATGCTGAAGTTCTATAATGCCAACCTACAGTATGTTCTCGAATCTGGCGATTTCGACATCATGGTAGGCCCTAATAGTAGAGAAACGAAGAATGTTATGTTCACAGTAGAATAAAGCCTTTGAGCGCTTCGTATAAGCGCTAAAGAGAATCCCCTGAAAGGAAGCCTTAGCATATAGGCAACCTTTCAGGGGATTTTTATGATTGTATTCAGAAGTTATTTTGTGAAGTCATGGAAGTTGTCATTCCTTTCTGTCACTAAGAACTCAAAGCCAACAGCATCACTGTTTGAGTTTTATGAAAGTTAGATTAGAGATGTTAGAAAGTTCCGATCTTCCTTACATCCTCCTCGAAGGAGTCTTTGTCGTTGATGGCACCTTTCTTGATATGTGCCCTATAGTTGTAGATGGTGTTGACGCTGTAATGCAGGAACTCTGCTATTTTGCTGCTGTCGGTGATGCCCAGTCGGATAAGGGCGAAGATGCGAATAGGCGTGGAGAGTTGGTCCTTCTTGGGCTGTTCTATGCGCTCTTCAGGGCGCAGCAGGGCATTGAAGGAATCGAGGAAATGGGGGAAGAGATGGAGAAAGGCAGAGTCGAAGTTGGTATAGAACTCCTCTAAGTCCTCTTCCTTGAAGTCCTGTGGACGTGTCATCTCGTACAACTCGTCATATTGGCGTGTTTTCAGCTTCTTGTGCACTCTCTTGCGCAAATCCTCTATCTTGTTGATATAGATGGAGCAGAGGCGCATAAAACGTCCCACATACTCTTCCTTGACACGGTTGGCGTCGGTGAGTTCGTGGTTGACCACAGAGAGCTGGCTGTTGGTGATGGAGAGCTGCTCGTTGAGCGACTTGAGCTGGGCATTGAGCTCGTACAACTGGCGGTTGGTCTTGGCGAGGTCGTCTCTTGCGATGGCGAGTTTATGGCGCTGTCGGCTGACGTAGAACACGCCGATGAGGAGCATCAACGCCAGGATGCTGATGATGCAGAGGGTATAGTTCTGTCGCCTGTTGTACTGGTCGTTCTCGTCTTTGTACATCTTGGCGATGACCGACAGCAGGGGCGATATCTGGGCCAGTCGCTGTCGTGAGCCGAAGCGGTTGGCGCTGATGCTGCTGAAACTGATGTACTTGTAGGCTCTGTCGACATCGTTGAGGCCCATGAGCTGGTTGGCCATTTCCCACATGGATCCTTGGTCCATGACGCCGTTCCTGATGTCGGTGAGGACTGATTCTGCCAGCCAGTACATCATGCGGGTGGAGTCGTTCTCTGCCTTGTATGCCAGATAGCGGTAGAGGGTGACGAGGGCATAGGGATGCGATCCTTTCTCTACGTGGCTGAGCCACTGGTCGTTGATGCGTATGGCTTCCCGATTGTCGTGGGCATTGAGGGCGTCGAGCTCACGATATTGGAATACGGGATTGCTGGTGCGGGGAAGGACAGCATACATCTTTTGTCGGTATTGGGCTGCCATGACGCCGTATTGCGCCTCAGGGGTGATGGGATTGCGGTAATAGATGATTTCGCCGTATACGTGATTGTAGGCCATGTAATACGTGCCCTTGGCAATGTTGTCAAGATGCGTGGTGTCGATGGCGCTGAGGGTGTTGAGCGCCTCGATAAACTTGCCTGTGCTGGAGCAGCGGATGGCGATGAGTGCCTGGCACTTGCCTACTTCTGACGGTTTGCCCGTCTTCCGGGCTATCTCGATGCAGCGTTTGAGGTAGATGATGGCAGAGTCGTTGACGAAGGGCGTGTACTCTTCGTAGAGCCGATAGGAGAGTTGGTATTCGGCGTGGAGGTTTTTGGCTTTCGAGAGCTGTTGCTGCAGCTGTCGGATGCGCTGCTCTTTGCGGCTGACGTATTGGGCAGAGTGGTCTATCGCCTCGTCGATGCAGTGGAGCAAGGAGTCGACACTCTCTGGGGTCTGTGCATGACCTATGAGAACTGACAGCGCAAGGAAAAGTTGCGTAGTAAGGATGATTTTTAGGCTTTGTTTGGCTTTCTTCATTTTCAGGTTTTTGCTGTTTTTCTGCAAAAATATGAAAATTTTTAAAAATACGCAAGAACAAAGCAAAAAATAACGATAGTTGAGGTGTTTTTCAGGAGTTTCTTCAGGAGTTAAAGGAGTTAAGGGGTTTTTCAGAAGTTAAAGGAGTTAAGGAGTTAAAGGAGTTAAGACAAATGTCTTGAGGGTTTAATTAAAGGAGTTAAGACAACCGTATTTTGGCGTTGTTTTTAAACAACAAAGCATATGTCTTAACTCCTTAACTCTTTAACTCCTTAATGAGATGCAGGGGAAAATTACTTCTGGAATACGCGAACGTAGTCCACCTCCATGGTGGCAGGTAAGCAAGTTGGGTCTAAGCCCTGGCCACCGCCCCAGGCACCGCCCCAGGCGAGGTTGAGGATGGGGTAGAAGGCTGCATCGAAAGGCCATGCCTCCTTGCCGCTGCCGTCGTTGCGATAGGTGAGGAGTTCCTCGCCATCCACATAGAAGGTCATGTATTCTGCTGTCCACTCCATGCCGTATGTGTGGAACTCGGTCTGTGAGTTGCTGATCTTGCGGCGTGCAGACTCGATGGTTGTGCCGGTGTTGTTGTACTTGGTGCAGTGGATGGTGGAAACAACCACGTCGGGGTCGTAGCCCACAGACTCCATGATGTCGATCTCGCCATCACCAGGCCATTTCTGCCAATTGACAGGCATCATCCAGAATGCGGGCCATGTGCCCTTGCCCTTAGGGAGCTTGATGCTTGCCTCGATGTATCCATACTTCCAACCTGTGGATTCACGAGCGTAGAGACGAGCGCTCTTGATGGTGCCGCCATCGTCGAGGAGGTTGATCTTCAGTGTTCCGTTGGAAACCTGTGCCACCTGGTCCTCGCGCACGTAGGTCTGCAACTCGTTGTTCACCCATCCGGCTGGCTTGATCTCGTAAGTCCAGTCTGGTCCCAATTCGTTGTCGCTGAACTCGTCGTTCCATACGAGGTTGTAGCCCTCGATGGGGCAGGTGATGTTCTGTCCGCCCTTGGCCTGGGTGACGGTGATGTTCTGGCGTGAGCCACCCGACCAGATGGTGATGTTGCCAGTGCGCTCAGCGCCCTGGTTCTCGCCCACGGTGACGGTGATGGTGGCTTTCTTGCCTACGGGATTGGTGGGTGTCACCTTGATCCAGCTGTCGTTGGAATAGGCGGCAAACTCGTGTGTGCTCTCCACCTCGGCGGTCTGTGTTCCTCCTTCCTTCTCGAAGTTCAGCGTGGTGGAAGAGAGGGTAATGGTCTCGGCCGAAGCGTAGCTGATGTCGGTTTCGTTGTTGCTGCAAGCGCTGAGGCTTATAGCAACAGCGAATATTGCGCTAAAAATCATTATCTTTTTCATGTTAGTATGTTTATTGTTCAAGTTTTCAGGGGGAATTCCCATGAATTCCTCACCTGAGAAACTTGAGTTTTGATGAAATTACTGAGCGGTTTTCTGGAAGATGATATCGTAGATTTCTACCTTCTCGCCTTCTGGATTTCCTCCAAAGTCGAATACAAACTTGAGGGCATCGGCCGCACCGACCTTGAGGATGCTGGCAGGAACCTTGACCTGATATTCCTCGCCTGCCTTCAGGTCGTAGGTGTTGACGAAGAAGAAGTTATCATCGCTGCTCGTGTCTGTTATCTTCACGGTTACGCCCTTGATGTCTTTCTTAGCCAGGAACTTGCACGAGAAGTCGTAAGGCGTGTCAGCCTCGCCCGGAATGTCGGTGATGAGGTGAACCTGTGCCTGCCACTGCATGAAGGTCGCTGTAGGCAGCTCAACGGTGTAATGGCCGTTGTCGGCAGTGAAATCGGGAGCGGCTATCTCGGCCCATCCTGGTGCATAGTAGAAGAAGGTACTGAAGCCAGCGTCGCCCTTGTCGTCCACATGGCTCTTCCAGATGTTGGAAGCGCTGTTGTAGTTGTACACGGTCTTGTCCTCTTCCTCGGCAGGTGCCTCCACGCCGTCGCACATATGCTCCTGCAGGTCGATGTTGCTGATGGTGAGCTTGGTGTTGTCGGCATTGCCTCCGCCGTCGACGACTAAGGTGACGTTGTCCATGTCGATGCCATCCATGTCGCTGCGGTAGAAGAGAACTTCCTGGTTGGCCTTCAGGTCGATGCGCTCCATAAAGTAGAAGCTGTCGTCGTCGCCAGTCTTGACGAGCTTGATGGTGACGCCTGGATGATCGGTGGTGGAAACGAGCTTGCAAGAGAAGTCGTACTTGGTAACCGCGTTGGTGGTCATGTCGGTGAGGAACTTGACCTGTGCTTGCCACTGTTCGGTGGTTGCTGTAGGCAGCTCAATGGTGTAGGCACCGTTCTTCTCGGTGACGGTTGGGTTGTCTATCTGTGCCCATCCCGGTGCATAGAAGAACTCGTTGGTGAACTGGCAGTTCTTCCACATGTTGCAGTCGCTGTTGGAGTTGAAGCCCTGGAAGCCCTCGCTGGCGCAGGTGAGGATGTAGTGCCATGCTATGTTGCCATCGTCCCATACGAGCACCATGGTGCTGCCGGTAATGCTCTCTACACGCAGACGGAGCTCGCCGTTATAGGCTGCGTCGGCTGGGATGTAGGGGAAGCAGGTGTTGGCAGGCATGATGAGGTAGAGGTCGTCGCCCTCGGCACTGAGCTGGTAAGAGCTGTGCTGCTCGCTGACAGGCACCATGTAGTCTTCGGTGCCCTGATGATGGTCGGGGAAGAGGGAGCAGCCTTTGTTGACATACATGGTTCCGCCAGCACCTGGGTTGTAGGTATAGCTGTAGTCTGCGCCAAAGGTGAGTCGGTCGTCGTACACACCGAACTCGGCCTTCTCGTTGGGTCCAGCCTGATAATCCCCAGTGCCGTCGGTTCCTGAAGGTCCGCACGCCAGGTGGGCGGGTTCGGTGGCGGCGATGCGCCACTCCTTGCCCGACAGCTTGCCTACGATCTCGTTGAAGTCGACGAGGGTGTTGGCGACGTGGAATGTGGTCTCGCCCATGCCCTGCGACATACCGTTGCGGTTGCCCACACGGTAGTAAACCTTATAGTCGCCCGAATTGACCCATATTTTCTGCAGTGGGTTGACGGTGGAGTAGACGGGGTTCTTGGTTACTTCCTTGCCGTCAACAGGAATGTACCACATGGGGTAGATGCCGTCGCCCTCCATGTGGAAGGTTACTGTGTTGGTCTCGTCGTCGACGCTGGTAGTCACCTTTGCGTTCTCTGCCAGTGGCAGTCCTGCCTCTGATACGCCGTCGAAGTCCTCTGGGCTGCACGCGCTGAGTGCCAACCCTGCTGTGGCAGCGATGAGGAGTGCCTTGCTGAATATGTTATGTTTCATAATTGCTTGAGTCTTTATATTAATAGTCGTTTTGTGTCAGTGTGCCGTGAGATGCGTCGAGCTCACTCAAAGGAATAGGAAGATATTTCTTCTTCTCTGTCCATGTGTTGGTGCGGTAGCCGTAGGCATCGGGTACGAGTGTGGTGGCAGCCTTTCCTGTGCGGATGAGGTCCCAGTAGCGCTTGCCCTCGCCTACAAACTCCTTGTGGCGCTCGTCGATGATGTTGTCGATAGTGGCAGCCTTGTTGTCGGTGAGTCCGGCACGGTGGTGTACCTTGTTGAGGTATTCCTCGGCATCTGCCATGTTGCCGCCTGTGCGCACGATGAGCTCGGCTGCATTGAGCAGCGTCTCTGCGAAGCGGTATATGCGCAGGTTGTTGTTGAAGTTAAGGTCGCCATCGGCTTTCTGATCCTTGTTGTTTTCTTTATAGGCGAGATACTTCTTGAGCCAGAGTCCGGTGTATTGCCAGCTCTTGGTGTCGCAGTTCTTGCCACGTCCGTCGAAGATGGTGGCGTCCTTGCGCACGTCGCCCTCGTCGAAGAGGTCTAAGGTCTCGAGTCTTACAGGCTCAAATCCCCATCCATTGTCCACTCCGTCGCTCTCCTTGTAGTCGCGTGGAGAGATGAAGCGTGGATAGACGGTTCCGCCTGCATTGATGACTCCACCGCCCCAGGCACGTACGGCTCCGTCGTCCATGTAGCCTATCTCGAAGATACTCTCCTTGGTCCACTCGCCACTCTCGAGGAAGATGTTGGCGTAGTCGGGGTTGAGGTCGTAGTCCTGCTTGTCTTTGATAATCTCTTGCATATAGCCTAATGCCTTGGCGTAGCGGCTCTCGTCGTTCTGATACATCACCATCTCGGCATAGATCATGTAGGCGGCAGCCTGGCTCATGCGTCCCAGGTTCTTGTCGTCCCACTTCATAGGAAGGGCGTTGAGGCCGATGGCGCTCTCGAGGTCACTGATGACAGCCTCGTACACCTCGTCGGCGCTCTTCTGCTCACCGATGTAAGGCGACTTGAGGTTCTCGAAGTAGAAAGGTATGTTGCCATAGAACTTCCATACCTGCATGTAGTAGAAGGCGCGCAGCACCTTGGCTTCGGCCATGAAGGTGTTGTAGTCGGCCTGTGTGAGGGCAGCCTTGGCCCACTCTATATAGGTGAGCACGTCGTTGGCGTTGCGTATGCCCTTGTAGCTCTGATCCCAGATGCCTGTGAGGGCATCGCCTGGGTTCTGGGTGCTGGCATAGTTGGACATCTTCTGTAGGAAGAGGTTGTCGGAACTGGTTCCGCCGCCTACCCACACATCATCTGCCATGATGTCGCTGCAGAGCTGTAGCGGAGCATACTGCACGTTGTTCCAGTCGTACTGGCGCATGGGGTTGTAGGTGGAAACCACAGCTTCCATGATGTGCTCCTTGTTGCTGTAATATTCCTGCAGGGTGGCCTTGTCGGGAGGGGTCACGTCCAAGAAGTCATCCGAGCAGCTTGTCAATGTAAGGGGAGCGATGAGCGCTGCCATCAATACATATTTATATATTTTCTTTGTCTTCATAATGATAAGTTTTTTAGAGGTTTAGAATCCAAGGTTGAAGCCCACGGTGATGGTGCGGCTCTGAGGATAGACACCATAGTCGACACCCAGCGAAGTGGCTTCTGTGCTGTCGCCTGATGAGATTTCGGGGTCGAAGCCTGCATACTTGGTAAGGGTGAGGAGGTTCTCGGCTGCTACGAAGAGGCGCAGCTTGTTGACGAAGAACTTCTTGGTGATGAACTGTGGCAGGGTGTAGCCCAGCTGGATGTTCTTGAGTCTGATGTAAGAACCGTCGGTGATGTAGAGGTCGCTGCTCTGCCAGTTGGTTCCGTCGTTGATGACGAAGCGTGGGTACTTGTTGGAAGTGCCTGGACCTGTCCAGCGGTTGAGCAGATAAGAAGGAAGGTTGGCTGGTTGCACGTCGGTACGGCGTGTGGCATCAAAGATGTCGTTGCCGGCAGTGCCCTGCCACATCATCATGAAGTCGAAGCCCTTGTACTCGGCATTGAGGGTGAAACCGAAGGTCCAGTCGGGCATTCCCTTACCTATCTTGGTGCGGTCGGCAGCATCGATGGCTCCGTTGCCGTCAACATCGACGAAACGCACGTCGCCAGGCACAGCCTTAGGCTGCAGCAACTCGCCGTCCTTGTTGACCCATGCCTTCACCTCGTCCATGGTCTGGAAGATACCGGCTGTCTTGTAGCCGTAGAAGTATGGGAATGGTTCGTTGTTGGAACCGCGGGTGATGGTTCCGGTGTTCTGCATAGAACCGAGTTCCAAGAAGCCTGAGGTGTTGCCGAGGTTCTTCAGTTTGTTCTTCAGATAAGAGGCATTAGCCTTGGCATGGAATTTGGCCTTACCGATGTTCCACTTGTAGCTGGCTTCGAGCTCAAGACCCTTGTTCTCCATATCGCCCACGTTGCCAAGAGGTGCGCCGGCTCCCACATAGTTAGGGATAGGCATACTGATGATCATGCCGTTGGTCTTCTTGATGTAATAATCGAGGCTGAATGTCAGGGCGTTCTTAAAGAATCCCAAGTCGATACCTAAGTCGGTCTGTTCGCTCTCCTCCCACTTCAGGTCGGGGTTGGCAAGTGAGCCTGCCTGTACACCATTGACAACGGTCTCGCCCTTGCCCAGGATGGTGTTATAAGGCGAAGCTGTCCAGGCTGCATAGGTGAAGTCGCCGATGTTGTCGTTACCGTTCTTACCCCAGCTACCGCGAATCTTCAAGTTGCTCAACCAGTCAGGAGCATGGAAGTAAGGCTCGTTGATGACGTTCCATCCCAAAGAGAAGGAAGGGAAGGTGGCGTAGCGGTTGTTGGCACCGAAGCGTGAACTACCGTCGCGACGTACAGTAAACTGTGCCATGTAGCGCTCGTCGTAGTTGTAGCTGGCACGGAAGAAGTAAGAACTCAGTGTGTGTTCGTAAGCAGGTCCTCCACTGGCAGACATCTCGCCACGGCTCTGGGCGGCACTCGTATTGTTCATGAAGGGCTTGTTTATGTCCTTGAGGTTCTGCAATGCACCATAGAGGTTCATGCCTGTATTCTGCATCGCACTCTGACCTGCCACCAAGTTGATGGTGTGCTTGTTGAAGGTCTTGTCCCAAGTCAGCACGTTCTCCAATTGCCATACAGTGCCGCGGTTGCTCGACTGGTGGGCGTTGGTGATAGTGGCCTTATTGTTTCCTGAGAGATAATAGAGAGGTGTGTAGCCGTCGCTTCCCCAGAATGAGAGGTCGGCTCCGTAAGAGATGCGGTATTTCACGCCGTAACCGATGTTGAGGTCGGCAGAGAAGTTGGCTACAAACTTATGGCTCCAGCCCAAGTCGCCAGGCAGCGAGAGCATGGCCAATGGGTTGTTCATTTCCTGATAGCTGCTTCCTGGAACTGTGTACATACGTCCGGCTCCATCGTAGAGCATGTACTGCTCGCCATAGAGATTGCTCTGAGCTTCGGCTGCTGCACCGCTCACGGTAGGAGTGAGGATAGGAGAGAGGTAGAGGGCTGAACCCAATGGAGAACCATACTGAGAGTTGGCGTCGATGGCCTTGCTCTTGACACGAGAGTAAGAGATGTTGGCGCTGATCTGCAGTTTGTTGAGCCAGTCGCGGTCCTTGGTGTCGTCGAAGAGCGTGTAGCTGGTATTGCTGCGAAGCGACAGACGGCTGTAGTTGCTTCGGTCGTAGTTGCCGCCTACGATACCGTCCTGATGATAGTAACCCATAGAGAGGTAATAATTGATCTTGTCGGAAGCGCCGCTGACGTTCACCTCATGGTTGACAACACCGGCGTTGTCGTTGAACACCTCGTCCTGCCAGTCGGTGCCCTTGCCGTACTGATAAGGATCGGAATAGATAGGAGCCTGTCCTGCGTTGACAAGACCTTCGTTCATCATCACTGCATACTCGGTGGCGTTAAGCACATCGCGGTGCTTCCATGGGTTCTGCCAGCCGTAAGAGAAGTTGTAGTTCACGTGTACTCTGCCCTTCTCGCCGCCCTTGGTGGTGACGAGGATGACACCGTTGGCAGCACGTGTACCGTAGATGGCGCCAGAGGCAGCGTCCTTCAGCACCTCGATGCTCTCGATGTCGCTGGGGTTCAGATAGTCGATACCGCCCTCGATAGGCATTCCGTCAACGATGTAGAGAGGGTTGCTGTTGTTGATGGTTCCGATACCACGGATACGAACCTGAGAGGCTGCACCAGGCTGACCTGATGAGGAAGTGACGGTAACACCTGAGGCCAAACCCTTCAGTGCGTTGTCGACACGTACTGCCGCCTTGCCGTCGAGGTCGTCGGCGCTCACCTTGGCGATAGAGGCTGTTACGACGCTCTTCTTCTGAACACCATAACCCACTACCACTACGTCTTCGAGGGTGCGTGAGTCTTCCTTCAGCGTGATTTTCAGCTTGTCGGAAGCCTTCACCTCTTGAGTCACATATCCTATATAAGATACGACCAATGTTGTGTTGGGGTTGGCTTGAATCGTGAAGTTACCGTCCAAGTCGGAAACTGTACCTTGCGAGGTACCTTTTACTACTACTGATGCACCGATGATGGGTTCGCCACTCACGTCGGCAATGTTACCCTTACAGGTAATCTGTTGCGCCTGCATGATGGTTGCCACAAACAATGTCAGCATCACCATTAATAACCTTGTTGGTTTCATAAGCTAAATGTTTAGATTTTTATTATTATTGTGTCTCGTTATTATTAGGTATGATGTAGGTGGACGACTTTTTCGTCTTCTACCGAAGCATTCGTTTTTCCGCTTGCAAATGTACTAAAAAAAATAGTCGGTAACAACCCAGTGATAAATAAAAGTGGATTTGCAAAGTAGAAAGTTTTTCTTATATTTCTGATTATCAGTACTGTGCGAGAAACTTGAAAATCGAAATCAGTGGACGCTTTATAAAGCTGAACTTCGAGAAAAGGGCGCTTTCATCCTTCTTATGTGTTGACAAAAAGTAGAATTGTGTTTTTGTGCGATTTTGCTTCTGTTCGTATGTTGTCCACTTTCTTCTTATCTTTGATTATCTTTTAAACAGTTGATTATTAGTGGTTTGTGAATCTTATGGCACTTCTGTTGTTCCACTTTTCCATTTTATGCCGAAAAATGGGTGGATTTTTTGCTTAATTTTGCGGCAACTATCTGATTTTTTTAATAACTTTAAAAACTTAAATGAGTATGAAACATTTGAATTTACTTCTGTTTGCATCGTCCATGATGTTCGTGGCGCCTGCTTATGGCCAGGATTATAAAAAGGTATGGGCGGACGAGTTTGACAACGTGGGAGCAGTAAACGAAACTACCTGGAACTATGAAATTGGAACCCGTGACAACGGATTTGGCAACTGGGAGTTGGAAAGCTATCAGAAGGCCAACGCCACCGTGGGTCTCGCTCCCGACGGAACTACCAAGGCACTCATCATCACAGCCAAGCCTGATCTTACTTCTGCACGACTCTTCACCAAGGACAAGGTGTCGTTCAAATATGGTAAGTTGGAAACACGCATCATGATCCCTAAGACAGCCAATGGTTTGTGGCCTGCCTTCTGGCTTCTTGGCAACACGGGAACATGGCCTTCGTGCGGTGAAATCGATGTTTTGGAGATGGGACATGCTGACGGAATCAAGAATGGCACTCAGGAGAAATACTATAGCGGTGCCTGCCACTGGGGTGTTTATCAGAATGGTGGCTATCCCAACTATGGCAAGTTCACCACTTCGCCTACGAGCCTGCAAGACGGCAAGTTCCACAAGTTTGTATTGGAGTGGACGCCCGATGTCATCAACATGTATCTCGACGATGCTACTAAACCTTATTATAGCATGGACATCAGCGACAGAAGTCTGAATACATCGCCAGGCAACTATTTCAACAAGCAGTTCTATATGCTCGTCAACTTGGCGATAGGCGGCAACTTCACAGGCGTGCACGATAGAGCAGCCGTTACTGCCCTCAATTCTGGCGAGAAGAAGATGTATGTAGACTATATTCGCCTTTACCAGAAGGAGGGACAGGAGTGCTACACCATCAACGGAAAAACCGTCGATAATATCAACGAGGACACACATTTCGAGGACACAACCACCAAGTTAGGAGAATATGGCTACAAGTCGCTCGACGCAACGGGCAAGTCGGTATTCGACTTCTCCAAAGGTTCCGACTACGTCATTATCAGCGCTTCCACCGGTGTAATGCAGCAGATGGGTGAGAAAATCAAAGCCGACTATTCAGTAGACAACACCAAGCAGCACCTCTATATCTGGGAGAACACCTATGCGCCAAGCATTGGAACAGGTGTCAATTCCTTCGGACTCAACGAGGATTACTCTGTTTTTACCGTTACCCAAAAAGGATGGTCAGGATTGGGCTTTCACGGATTGAAAGACCTCTCCATGCTCGACGACAGCTACTATCTCCATTTCTCGATGAAGGGCGACGATGCTCTCTTGCATGCTTCTCATGCGATTCGTGTAGGTGCGGCCAGCTTCACTATCGGCAACAACCCTGTGGAGGGCATGATTTTGGGCGACTACAAACGCGATGGCGAATGGTACAGTTTCGACATTCCTTTCAGCAAGCTCAAGAAGATGGCAGGAACTGTGTTCCCCGACAAGGACGGTGGTGCTGCTGCCTATAGAGAGAATGCTTTCTGCGCGCTCAGTGGTGGAAATGAAGGAACAAAACTGATCTTCGACAACGTGTTCTTCTATAAGAAGCAGGGTGGCAGCGAGACTCCTGATGTCGATGCTACGCTCGGAGAATTTGGATCCAAGTCGCTCAACGCCGAAAAACAGTCGACTTTCGACATTGCATCGGGTTCCGACTACGTGCTCATCGCCACTGGCAGCACCTTTGCCAATCAAGTAAAGGACGCAGGCAAGGTAAAGGCCGACTACAATGTCGACAATAGTCGCTATAACTTCAACCTCTGGGAGGGCACCATGACAGGTGCTACAGCCACAGGCACCAACAGCTTCGGCTACGACGAGGAATACTCCTGCGTGAAGGTTGTTGGCGGAAAAGGTTGGTCGGGCGCCGGCTATGCTCCAGCAACAGCCACCGATATGAGCATGATAGACGACAGTTACTGGCTCCACTTCTCAATGAAGACAACCAATGAGATCAGCAAGAGCGCTCCTTATGCCATCGTCATTGGCGAGAACGCTCACTTCACCATTGGCTCTGCTCCTTTCGAAGATGCAGGTAAGAAATATGCAGTACTTGGCGATTTCTATCGCAACGGCGAATGGTACAGCTTCGATATTCCAATGACAGAAATCAAGAAATATGGCGCTCCTGCCTTCTTGGGTAATAGTTCTTACAAAAATAACATCCTGAGTGTCCTTGCTGGCGGAACCAACGGTGTAGAGGTGAATCTCGACGGTGTCTTCTTCTACAAGAAGATTACTACTGGTATCCAGGCTTCTACTGCAGATAAGAAGCAGCAAGCCAAGGTGCTCGGCATCTACGACCTCACTGGCCGCCGTGTCAGTGATATGAATGCTGGTGGCATTTATATCGTACGAACCAACAAGGGAAACTTTAAGATAAAAAAGTAATATTTAAAGGTAAAAAAGTAAAAGGGTAAAAAAGTAAAAACAACTTTCTCAAATGGGGAAGTTAAGATAACTTCTCTAACTTCCGCACATGAGAAAGTTCAATAAATCAGGTACAAGGGGGCGTTTCTTCAAGATGAAATGCCCCTTTTATCTTAATATTTTTCAAAACGAAGAAATAGATAAACAATAGATAATCAGTTACTTGTGCTCTTTTTGTTGCTTCGTGAAGCCACTTTTTTACCCACAGCCAATAAACGTAATGATAAAAAGTGTAATTTTGCAAGCGAAAACTTAATAACTTAATTGTATAATTAAAAAACTATGCTTATGAATAGGAGAATTTACAAATTGTTACTTTTCTGTATGGTTAGCATGCTTTCTGTTTTTGTGCATGCTGCCAATACGCTGGAAGTAACTTATCAGATTGGTAACACCCAAAAAGTCACTTGTCTATGGCCGTCGTTATAAAAGAACATCATTGGCACAGATTAGGAATAACAACACATACAAGCATTATAACTTTGCGTACAAATTTAAATAACTCAAGTTTCGCAAGTGGTTTAAGTACGGGCTAAGAGCTTCTGCCCCTTCAGGGCGTGTGGGGCAAAACTTGCGAAACTTCAATAAATAATAACTAAAAAGAAAGGAGTGAGTTTCTCAGATTTTATTTGAATTTTTGCCATGTCATTCAGAGTTTTATTTGTTTTTTAAATGCAACACTAAGATAAGTGAAACTTCTGACATGACATAATCCTGGGCAACTTTTTGTTGCTAAGGTCTTTTAAAAGTTTAATTAATAATAGTGTTGCGGAATTATGGATATGAAAAAAAATATACTTTTATCAATGATCTTGCTCGCTTTGTGCTTGATACAGGCTTCAGCGGACACTTATTACTTCAAAATCCAGCTTTCCAATGAGAAGGGTGAGCCGGAAGGATGGTCTAATTATATTGTGGTAAGCCATGATGAAAAGCAAGGAGATTGGGTTAACGGACTGAGAGAGCTTGTTGCTGGAAAGACTGTAAAGGATGAAGATAATAAAGAATATACATTGCTAAACGCCAATCATGAGGTAGATCTGAATAGAATTTATGGTATTGAATTTGCCAATGGGACAGGAAGTGGTAAAAGTGATAAAGTAAACATACTGCCGGGAGATGAATATGATGCGTGGAAGGATATACGTTCTCACATCAAATATCTCGATTTGCACTACTATATACGTGATACATATACTGATAGAGGCTATTTCATGGATATGCATAATGTTGAAGAGTTGGAATTGCCTAAAGATGGTATGAAAGTAGGAAATGGGGATCGTGATTGTGAATATTATTTCGCTAATGCTGATAATCTGAAAAAAATAACTATAGGCTACGTAGATATAACAGATGATGCGGTAAAGGATAAATTCTTGCTGGATAGAGTTGGACAATATATGTTTTCCAATTGTTATAGCTTGAGTACCAAATATATAAACCGATTGATAAAGGATGTTACAGAGATAAAAGACAATGCTTTTAAAGCAGATGACGGAAATCGTGGTAAATTCTCTGACGAAGAAGACAATAAAATGGCTATTGAGATACCCAACAAAGTAACGAAAATAGGAGATCTGGCTTTTTGGAATCGAGTGAAAGTTACCGGACTGAATATTCAAGGAGATGGTGGCTGCTTGGATATTGGTTTTGAAGCATTCAGAGGATGTGATGAACTGGCAAATATAACTCTGGATAATATAACTCCGGATAATAAAGTACTTAGAATATATAAAAATGCATTTAGGGGCTGCAAACAGTTGAAAGCCTTTGAAAACATGAATACAGCTAAGATAACCTCTCTTGGAACTGGTGTATTTGGTGACTGTCGATCCATGACCAACGAATTTGTTAATGGTGTGTTAAAGAATTATGCAGACAATGGGGGAACGAAGATTCCTGCTTATCTGTTTTTTGGCTGCAACGGACAAGATGGACATGATGGATTGGATCCGGATAAGAATAAAAATGTTTGTTCTTTTACCGATTTGAATATTCCTGCACAGTTTACTGAAATAGGAGATGGTGCATTTGCTTCTACTGGTGATGCTAAAATAAAGTTGGAAACTATCACAGTGAACCGTGATGTGGCTCCTGAGTGCCTAGAAAATAGCGGGGCAACGGACGAATATGCAGGAATTAAAAATAAAAAAGTGTTTGATGGGCTGGATCCAAATATGACAACTGTAGACTTTGCTTCTGGTGCAGATGGATGGAATGAAGAAGAGTCAACTGGTTTTTTGACCTATATGAATGATAACTCTGAGTTTCAGCGTCTTCTCACAAAAGACCTATATAGTGATCATAAAGAATATAATAATGTGCCGCAGCAACATGCGATAGTAAGATTGCACAGAACACTTAAGGAGGGTTGGAACACCATTTGTCTGCCTTTTGGAGTGAATTACAGATATTGTAGTATGTGGGGTGATGATTATAAAGCCAAACAGGCTTACAATACACGCATCATAGTGAATGGGCTTACCAATAATGATAGCAAGGCTGATCATAATAATTTCACAATGGGTGTATACCGCGGCTATTGGCCAGCGGGTAAGACTTTCATGTTTCTCCATTACACCAATTTTAATGATTATCCGCTTGATTTAGGTGAGACATTCCTTGTTAAGATGAGATCAGAAGATATTAAAAATGCAGAAAAGGATGATAAGGGTGTTGATACTTATACGTTTAGAAATGTTGATTTGAACTACCGCTGGTCTGCATCTGGAGCAAATGGAAATGAAGGGGAATGGACGCTTACAAATAAATATTCTGCTGAGGAAATGTTACGGTCGGTAAAGGAATTTGATGGTAAAGTGAATACTGATGCGACACCATTTGTAGGTAAGGCATCCTATGATGACTATGTGCTTAAAGGTTCTCTTGTTCAGCGCACGGGCACTGTGGGGGATTTACAAGGTATAATAACAACCGATGATTATTTCTTTCAGCAGTCCAAAAACGGCACGATGAAACTCTATCCCTATACAGATGGTAAAAAATACGGTATCCGTGGGTTCAGTGGGTGGTTTCATAAAACAAAAAATAGTAACGCGAAAGATTCTGAATTTTCTATAAGTTTGTTTGATGATAGTTCTACCACTCCTATAGAAACAATAAAGGTAGATGACTTGAATAGAGACACTTCTGGCAAAGTTTATAGCATCAGCGGAGTGCTTATGAAAAACAATGCCGCCGATCTGAATAATCTTTCAAAGGGCATTTATGTCGTGAATGGAAAAAAATATGTAGTCAAATAAAAAAAGCAACAATGAAAAAGGAATATATAAAACCGAAAATCATTATTATAAAAACATATAATGATGATGCTTTGTGCCAAATGCAGACAGTATCGCTTTATGATATCGGCAAAGACAAGCCTATTGAAAATATTGCCGGCGAAGGTGGCGAAGACGGCGAAGACGGACCGGACACCGGCGAAGGTGGATTCATTTGGAATGACTAACAACTTTATTTCACGTTTTTCCAAAAAGTACAAAGCATGAATACATTGAAACAAACTCTTTTTTTATTGCTCATTCTCGTATTTTCGGGAGTGAGCAAAACTATTGCCCAATCCACTGGCGTGTATGTAGGTGGACATATCCGACGTGAACGTCCCGGTACCATCGAGAAATTACGCAATTCTGGTTTCACATACATCATTCTCTTCAATATCAACGTTGAGCCCGATGGTACACTGACTACAGATGGCGAGACGGTATGCAAAGATGGAAAGTATGTGTTTGGTAACACGCAACCCAACTATGTCTCTGACATAAAAAAACTAAAACAGGCACCAACAACCATAAGTAGAATAGAAATATGTATAGGTGGTTGGGGTAACGAGTCTTTTAGTCGCATCAAGGAACTTATTAATAGACATGGTGTAGGAAGTGGTACCATCTTGTATAAGAATTTTAAAGCGCTTAAAAATGCCATTCCAGAGATTGATGCTGTAAACAATGATGATGAGCATTGCTACGATGTCGCAACGGCTGTTAAATTCCACCAGATGATGTATGAATTGGGGTATAAAACAACTATCGCGCCATATACGAACCGTAGTTTTTGGGAAAATCTTGTTTCTCAGTTGGGCGATAGATGTGATAGGGTACTTATACAGTGTTATGATGGCGGAGCAGGAAACAATCCATCCGACTGGCATTTAGGTAACAGAGCTGTCCATGCAGGAAGAATGAATTACCAAGAAGGTGGTGTAGATGCATGCATAGCTCAGATGGAGTCATGGAAGAAAAATAATGGAGTGAGCGGAGGTTTTATTTGGCTTTATAACGATGAAACATGGAATCTTAATCAGTGGGCAACGAGGATGCTACGTGTGTTTGGTACAAAAAAGTGCGATGACAGTATAGCAAGTCTTTATGCAGATTCCGACTATCGTGGTTATTCAAAATCATTGGGCGAGGGTAGCTACACTCAGGCAGACCTCGCCATGTATGGCATTAGTGCTAAGGATATATCATCGTTGAAGGTCACAAAAGGCTTCAAGATTACACTCTATGAGAATGCTGATTTCACTGGTAATTCAAAGAGTTGGACAACAGACGCTTCTTTTGTTGGTGGGGATTGGAACGATAAGGCTTGTTCGGTGCGAATCGAACCAAATGGCAAGAGCGGTCTGTCGGGTAACTTCAAAATCATGAACCGCAACAGTGGTAAGTATCTTGACTTGGATAATAACAAGACTGATAACAATACCGCAATCGTCCAGTTTGATGACGAGGGTGTAGATGCCTCTCAGACGTGGACATTTACAGAGGTGATGAAAGGTAAGGGTGTCTACTCCATCTGCTCCTATGGTAATAAGAACCGAGGTATGGATGTCGTTGATTTTTCTAAGGATAACGGAGCTCAGGTGCAACTATACGACTATTTGGGTAATAATCATCAACAGTTTATTCTCTACGACTGTGGTGAAGGCTATTATCAACTTGTAGCTCGTAACAGTGGTAAAGTGGTAGAGATTCCACAATCAAGCAAAGGAAATGGTGAATGGATAAAAATCTACGACAACAATGGCACCCACACACAACAGTGGGCCGTGGTTGAGAACCGATACGACGAGGCTTCTGCAGTTACATTGTATACCGATAAAGGCTATAAGGGTAAAGCTGTGACCCTTTCTGAAGGCCAATATAACCTCAGTCGAATGGGGCTTTACAATCTGAAGGACAATGATATGAGTTCTTTGAAGGTCACTCCTGGTTTCAAGGTTACAATCTATGAGGATGACAATTTCAATGGCAAAAGTAAGTCATACACAGCCTCTGAGAGTTTCGTCGGTGAAGAATGGAATGATAAGATGTCTTCGTTGAAGGTTGAGGCATACGGAAAGAGTGGACTGTCAGGTGACTATAAGTTGCAAAACCGCAACAGTGGTAAGTTTCTTGATTTGGACAACAACAACACAGACAATAAAACAGCCATCGTTCAATATGATGATGAGTACATGGATGCAACGCAGATATGGACATTGACAGAGATTGGTGGTGAAAAAGGTGTTTATTCTATATGTACTTCAGCCAACAAAAGGCAAGGTATGGATGTAGCCGATTGGTCGAAAAACGATGGCGCCCAGGTGCAACTCTATGAATATAACGGCCACAGGAATCAACAGTTCATCGTTGTCGAAAAGGGTGATGGTTATTATCAATTTGTTTCACGTCTTAGTGGTAAAGTGATAGAGATACCGAGCTCGAGCAAGGACAATGGCGAGTGGATAAAGCTATATGACAACAATGGCACCAATACGCAACAGTGGAAATTCGTTAGTCCGTCAGTCTATTCTGGCATCGCAAACACCGAAAGTCTCTCTGGGATGAACCTCAGAAAAGAGGGCAATACCATCATCGTGACAGGTGCAAAAGGCAAAGAATTGACTATCTATGATGTAAGCGGAAGACTGATACGTCGCGAGAGGGTTCTATCGAACGTAGACTCAATATCCATCTATGGCCAACCTTCAGGAATTTATGTGATAAAGGTAGCTCAAGAAATATTCAAAATTAGATTTTGATGCTAATAAAGACGCTTATAATTGTTTAATACAAAAACTAAAGACTTATGAGATTTAAAAACTTATTAACTATTTTATTATGCTTCGTTGCTACATTGCTTTGGGCTGAGCCTATAACACAGAGTACTGCGCGAAAGAAAGCAGTAATCTTTGCAAGTAAGCATGGTAAGACTATAGCTGAAGATGTAAAAAACCTTTTTAAAGTGAGAGGCAAGACTAAAGCACAAGCAATGCCGTATTATGTATTTAATACCAATGATGATAACGGTTTTGTTATTGTTTCGGGAGATGACCGAACAGCGGAGATCCTTGCTTACTCGGATAAAGGTCGTTTTAATGCAGATGAAATACCAGATAATATGCGCGCATGGCTTCGTTATTATGCCCATGTGATAGGTGCGTTGGAAACCACATCGTCTGTCAAAGCGTCAAGTACCACATTATATGATAATGGACTACGTGAAGCCAATAGCGCTATCTCTCCCCTTCTATCTTGCACCTGGAATCAAGGTAGTCCTTATTATGATCGCTGTCCGTTAGTTGAAGGGCGCAGATGCTACACAGGTTGCGTATGTACAGCTGCTGCACAAGTGATGTATTATCATCAATGGCCTAAATCTGCTACCACTAATATTTCAGAGCATTCGTTTACATATAATAATAGGAGATACACGGAAAACGAACTAACACCTGTTGTCTTCGATTGGAAAAGCATGAATAACAGTTATCGTGATGGTCAATCAGATCATTCGGCAACTGCTGTCGCTGTACTCATGCAATATGTAGGGCAGGCCATTAAGTCTGGCTATGGACCTGATGGAACTGGATCAAGTTTTACAGAAGTGGAGAATGCCTTAAAGAACAACTTCGGTTACGATGGAAATATTCAACATCTTTTTCGTAACAATTATAGTAACGAAGCATGGGAAAGTTTGATATATCGAGAATTGGCAGAGCGCCGGCCGGTCCTCTATGCAGGCACATCAAGTGGTGGAGCACATGCATTTGTATGTGATGGATATGATGGAAACGGTCTTTTTCATATCAATTGGGGATGGGGAGGAATGTGCAACGGCTACTTCAAACTATCCGTTTTGAACCCTAACGACAATAGTGGCTTGGGTGCAAGTAGTTCAAAAGACGGCTATTCCATGAATCAAGATGTGCTCATTGGGATACAACCTCCATCGAAACACGCCGATAATCCTGTGGCAACATTTTATTCTGATATCGACTACAAAGGTAAGGCTGTGGACTTACCAGAAGGAGAGTTTTTGCTGTCCTCATTACAGTCATATGGGATAACAAACGATGATATATCGTCGTTGAAGGTGAAGAGTGGTTTCAAAGTCGTTGTCTATGAGAATGATGGATTCGGCGGGAAGAGCAAATCTTACACAGCTTCTACTGCTAATATGGGTTCTGAGTGGAACAAGCAAGTATCATCAATAAAGATTGAACCAAATGGTAAGAGCGGTCTATCGGGTAACTTCAAAATCATGAACCGCAACAGTGGTAAGTATCTTGACTTGGATAATAACAAGACTGATAACAATACCGCAATCGTCCAGTTTGATGACGAGGGTGTAGATGCCTCTCAGACGTGGACATTTACAGAGGTGATGAAAGGTAAGGGTGTCTACTCCATCTGCTCCTATGGTAATAAGAACCGAGGTATGGATGTCGTTGATTTTTCTAAGGATAACGGAGCTCAGGTGCAACTATACGACTATTTGGGTAATAATCATCAACAGTTTATTCTCTACGACTGTGGTGAAGGCTATTATCAACTTGTAGCTCGTAACAGTGGTAAAGTGGTAGAGATTCCACAATCAAGCAAAGGAAATGGTGAATGGATAAAAATCTACGACAACAATGGCACCCACACACAACAGTGGGCCGTGGTTGAGAACCGATACGACGAGGCTTCTGCAGTTACATTGTATACCGATAAAGGCTATAAGGGTAAAGCTGTGACCCTTTCTGAAGGCCAATATAACCTCAGTCGAATGGGGCTTTACAATCTGAAGGACAATGATATGAGTTCTTTGAAGGTCACTCCTGGTTTCAAGGTTACAATCTATGAGGATGACAATTTCAATGGCAAAAGTAAGTCATACACAGCCTCTGAGAGTTTCGTCGGTGAAGAATGGAATGATAAGATGTCTTCGTTGAAGGTTGAGGCATACGGAAAGAGTGGACTGTCAGGTGACTATAAGTTGCAAAACCGCAACAGTGGTAAGTTTCTTGATTTGGACAACAACAACACAGACAATAAAACAGCCATCGTTCAATATGATGATGAGTACATGGATGCAACGCAGATATGGACATTGACAGAGATTGGTGGTGAAAAAGGTGTTTATTCTATATGTACTTCAGCCAACAAAAGGCAAGGTATGGATGTAGCCGATTGGTCGAAAAACGATGGCGCCCAGGTGCAACTCTATGAATATAACGGCCACAGGAATCAACAGTTCATCGTTGTCGAAAAGGGTGATGGTTATTATCAATTTGTTTCACGTCTTAGTGGTAAAGTGATAGAGATACCGAGCTCGAGCAAGGACAATGGCGAGTGGATAAAGCTATATGACAACAATGGCACCAATACGCAACAGTGGAAATTCGTTAGTCCGTCAGTCTATTCTGGCATCGCAAACACCGAAAGTCTCTCTGGGATGAACCTCAGAAAAGAGGGCAATACCATCATCGTGACAGGTGCAAAAGGCAAAGAATTGACTATCTATGATGTAAGCGGAAGACTGATACGTTGCGAGACAATAGATTCTGCCAAATATTCCATGTCTTTGGATAAAATGAAGGCAGGTATCTACATCATGAAAATAGATTCCATTGCTAAAAAGATACGGGTCGAGCTGTAACATTGCTATATTCTATAATCTAATAATTGAACTTTCGCATATCAGGAAGTTAAAGGAGTTAAGGAAGTTAAGGAGTTA
>ERZ1035032.611-NODE-611-length-27119-cov-12.587201_pt1 | contig 27119 bp, 14 predicted proteins | sample MGYA00520693_ERZ1035032 | MGnify/ENA primary metagenome ERZ1035032 (study PRJEB33766, sample SAMN09781740) | gut metagenome | biome: gut microbiome | host: Homo sapiens | place: Madagascar | study: EMG produced TPA metagenomics assembly of the PRJNA485056 data... | reverse complement strand
ATAGTTAATAGTTTATAGTTGATAGTTCTGATGAAACATACATTATTATATATAGGTCTGGCTCTGGCATCCTTCATGATGCAGCCGGCAGCCGTTCAGGCTAAAGCAAAGAAAGAGGCAAAGGAGGTAAAGCAGCTCGTAGTGCTCCATACCAACGATACGCATTCATGCGTAATGCCCATCAATCCGAATCTCGCAGATACGGCAACAGCCAATCGTGGCGGTTTTCTCCGTAGGGTGGCGATGATCAAGCAGGAGCGTAAGGCGAATCCCGACTTGCTGCTCTTTGACAGTGGCGATTTCTCACAGGGTTCACCTTATTACTCTCTCTTCAAGGGAGATGTGGAAGTTGGACTGATGAACGAGATGAAATATGATGCTGCTACCATCGGAAACCATGAGTTCGATTTCGGCATCGACAACATGGTGCGCATCTTCAAGATGGCGAAGTTTCCTATCGTCTGCTCCAACTATGATTTCACCGGTACCGAACTGGCAGATGTCGTAAAGCCTTACACCATTATTAGGCGCAAGGGACTGAAGATTGGCGTTTTCGGCTTGTGTCCGGAACTTGCCGGTCTGGTAACTGAAGCCAACTATGGCTGTATCAAATATCTCGATCCTATCGCCAAGGCAAAGGAAATGACAGAGATATTGAAGAAGAAAGAGAAGTGTGATGTCATCATCTGTATCTCCCACCTGGGCTGGAAGATAGATGGCATCGACGATTCTGAGGTAGCCCCAGCCACCCGTGACATCGACCTGATACTGGGCGGTCATAGCCATACCTACTTCAAGCAGTTGGAGTATCTGAATAATCTCGATGGCAAACCGGTGCCAATCGACCAGAACGGAAAGAGCGCCATCTGGGTAGGAAAAATGACATTGGATATTGTGAAGAATAAATAAAAGAAGAAGGTTGATACCAGGCAAAACGCGAGGTATCAACCTTTTTTTTAATTATCTATTCCTAAAACGTTAATCTTTTCTCAAATCTTTATTCCTTGTTGGAAGAAGCATAGAGACCGATGCAGGCACCGATGAAGCCGCCGCTCTTCTGGGTGCTCAGGTTAGAGGCATCTACACCCTTGGCAAGCAGCTGCCAGCTGCCGCCTTCTTCGGCATAATAGAAATCATAATATCTGTCATGACCTTCTACCTTCAGCTTCAGCTTGCCTCCCTTGATAGGAGCAGAGGCGATAGTTACGTTGTTCTTCTCGGCACGGGTCAGGGTAATCATCAGCTTGCCATTCTTCATGGTCTTACCCAATACGAAGTTGTGGTCTTCCTTCTGGAGAAGTGCCAGACCAGCGATGTCCTTGTCGTTGCGAGGAGTGAAGTTGATTTCAGTCTCTGCTGTGAATGTTCCGTGCTGCTGACGTGCCCAGATGGCAGACATCGGCTCACGCTTGTAGATATTGCCTGGCAGGAGATTGAACTTCAGTTTGCCGTTTTCTACCTTGTAGCAATCTGTAAAGTCACGGAGGAACATCCAGCGTGGATTCAACTCTTTCAGACCCGCCTTATTGTTATCAACTTCGAAGTTATCCACATAAGAGAAGTTGCCTGAGAACTCATTCTTTGCGGCAGGCTTCAAACCAGCCTTCTCTCCAACGCTAGAGATAGGAGTATTCTTGGCAAGAATCTCTGGCCATCCATTCTTCCAGGTTACAGGCAGGAGATAAGTATCGCGACCTGTGTTGTACATATCCTCTTCATAAGGACGGCAAGCCAGGAATACAGCCCACCAGTTACCCTTGCCATCTTCTACGATATCGGCATGACCTGCACTGGATACTGGGTCCTTGCGGTTAGGGTCGAGACCGGTACGCTGGGTAAGAATAGGGTTGTTAGGGCATTCCTCCCATGGTCCCATCGGATTCTTGGCACGCAGGATAACCTCGCTGTGCCATCCGCCTGTACCACCTTCTGCACACATCAGATAATAGAACTTGCCCTTCTTGAAGAGGTGAGGACCCTCAATCCAGATAGGACGTGCCTCTACATGAGTTCCGCCACGCAGAATCTCCTTGAAGTCGCCCTTGATGCTGTCGCCCTTCACGTCGAATTCGAAGCAGCGGATAGCACGCTGGCCCTCATAGTCGGCACCGCCTACCACCGGACCGTTGTGCACGATATAGCCCTTGCCGTTGTCATCGAAGAAGAAGCTAGGGTCGATGCCGTCAATCTTCTTCAGATAGATAGGCTCGCTCCAGCCCTTGGATGGGTCCTTTGACTTGACGAAGAAGTTGCCGGCACCCACGTTGGTGGTGATCATATAGAAGGTCTTGTTCTTCTTGTTATAGCTGATGGCTGGTGCGAAGATACCGCCTGATACGTGCTGTCCCTTCAATGGAACCTGTGATTGGCGGGTGAGCACATGACCGGCTGGCTGCCAGTTAACCAGGTCTTTACTGGTTGAGAGAGGTACACCAGGGAAGAAGGTAAACGAAGAGTTTACCAGATAGTAGGTGTCGCCTACGCGACATAGTGATGGGTCTGGATAGAAACCAGCCAGTACCGGGTTGTAATACTGGTGAGACTTGTCAATTTCAACATTGAAGCGAGCGTCATTTCCCGCATACTTGAAATAGTCAAACTCAGCTGTCTGCGCCTGTGCAGCGGCTGCAAGCGTCAGGGAAAGCGATAAGATTGCAATTTTCTTCATTTTATTATTGGGTTTAAAATTACAGAATGAGTATCTGAACTCATGGCTGAAACATGTATTCAGAATTCTGCTGCAAAGTTACCGCTTTCCTTTTAAACATACCCCCACAGAATGTTACCAACACTTTGCGAGGCGTATCATAAACATCTCTATTTGTAACAAATACTTTATTTTGGGAAACATCTGGCCTTTTCTGCAGTGAAAAGGCTAGATTTTCCGGTGTGCCTGCATATAATCGCGAGGCGAAGAGCCATAAAAGTTCTTGAACATGGTGCTGAAGCTGGCTGGGTTGGAGAAACCACAGGCATACATGATGTCTGTTATCGTCTTGTTAGAGTGACTCAGCAACTTTTCGGCATATTGCAGACGCGTATTGCGGATGAAGGCATGTGGTGTCTGGTTGGTCAGTTCCTTCATTCGGCGGTGCAGATGCACACGGCTCAGTCCTACTTCGCGGGCAATCATATCCACACTCAGGTCCTCATTATCCATGTTATCATTGATTACCTTCATCACCTGTTCCATCAGCTGGTCTTTTGGCGACAGGTCTTTTTCTATCGCGAGTTGCCTGTCGCTCTGGCTCTCGTTGCCCATAAACTTGTTTTTCAAAGTACGGCGCACGTTGAGCAGGTTGATGATGGTGCGGCGCAGAATGTCCATATTGAACGGCTTCACCAAATAGGCATCGGCACCCGACTGCAAACCGGTCAGCTGGTCTTCCTCTCTGCTCATCGCTGTGAGCAGAATCACCGGAATGTGGTTGGTGTTCACATTGTTCTTGATCTTGGTACAGAGCGTGTTTCCGTCCATTTCTGGCATCATGATGTCTGAGATAACGAGGTTTGGCTTCTGCTTGATAATCTCCGGCAGCGCTTCCTTTCCGTTGCAGAAGGTAAGGATATTGTAGGTTTCCTGTAGTTGGGTCTTCAGAAAATTACGTATAGCCTCATCGTCTTCTACCACAGCGATGGTGCTCTTTACCTTGCTCTTGAAATCTTCTTCGGCGTCATTGGCTGTATCGGCAGCATTCTCTTCGTTTCCTTCCTCCATGTTTTCTTCCAGTTCCTTGATGTCTTCAGCAGTCTGTGGCTCCGGTGCATCTATCATTTCTTCCGGTTTCAGATGCTCGTTGCCCAGAGGCAGCGTGATGAGGAACTGGCTTCCTTCCTTCCAGTCGGCTTCATCAAGTGTCTTGTTGTTGGCGGCTGTAATGGTTCCGTAGTGCAGTTCCACGAGCGAGCGGGTCAGGTCGAGACCGATTCCCGTACCTACATTCCGGTCATTAGAAGTGGTGGCACTCTGATAGAAGCGCTGGAAGATTGTTTCGAGTTTTTCCTCTTGAATGCCCTTGCCGCTATCCTTGATGGCTATGCGGACATGATGAGGCGAGTGGGAGAGGGTGATACGGATTCTGCCGCCTGCAGGAGTAAACTTGAAGGCGTTTGACAGGACATTCATCAATACCTTGTCAAAGTTGTCGCGGTCTATCCATACCGGGAGAGTTTCATCTTCGTGCTCAAAGGTGAATTGGATGCTCTTGGCTATCGCCTGCTGGCAGAAGAGTTTGTATTCATCGCCAATAAAGGCAACCATATCGGTTTCGCTCATGTGCATCACCATCTGTCCCTTGTCAATCTTTCTCAGGTCCATCATCTGGTTAATCAGGTGCAGGATTCGTTCCGAGTTCTTGCGCATCATATCGTAGATGCCCTGTCGGTGAGCGTCTTTGTCTTCCTTAATCAGCGTGAACAGCGGAGTGAGGATAAGAGTCAATGGGGTACGGATTTCGTGGCTGATGTTCATAAAGAACTTCAGCTTCGCTTCGCCCATCTCTTCCGCATGGATATGCTGCTGCAATATAAGCTGGTCTTCCATCTTGCGTTTGCGGTGCTTGATATAGAGCAGACAAAGCCCCAGGAATACAAGCAGATAGCAGAGTTTAGCCCAGATACTGGCATACCAGGCTGGGTGGACGATGATGGAGAACTCCTTGACAGGGGTTTCGTATCCGTTGCAGATGGCCTTGACACGGAACTTATAGGTGCCTGCTGGCATGTGTGAGAATGACAGCTCGTTCATGCCAGACTGTATGGTTCGCCAATCCTCACCATTGATGCTGTAGGCGTAACTGATCTGCTCTACATTATTATATGTAAGAGTAGACAGTTGGATGGTGAAGGTGTTGTCTTCATGAGATAAGGAGAACTTGTCGCTGTTATATACCCCTTTATCTGTAATGGTGTAGATGCCCGATTCCATATCCCGGTATACAGGTTTGTTGTCCACAAGAAGTCCTGATATGGTAACTTTTGCCTGCCAAGGATGCTGTTTCACCTTGTCCGTATCAAACCAGTTGATACCGCCTGTTCCACCCATCACCAGCATCTTTCCTCCCCAGAGTGTGCAGGCTGCTGCATCGCTGAACTCATTGCTCTGTAATCCATTGTCCGAGAAGTACTTGTTGATAGTTCCTTTTTCTGTATTTACCTGGTTTAAACCACAGGAAGTTCCTATCCAGATTCTGCCCTTGTAATCTTCTATGATGCTGGCTACGCTGTTGTCTGAAAGTCCAAGTTCTGTGTTATAAATCTTCGGATGAGCATATCCCTTCTTCGGATCATAGCAGATTGCGCCGTCTTCAGTGCCAAACCATACGCGATTCTTGCTGTCAGAATAAACGCAATGTGAGAAACAGCCCTTGTTCAGACAGTTGACGCCACCGAAAGTGGAAGTCCAGCTATTCTTCTGCTGGTCATAGCAAGCCAGACCTACAGAAGTGGCAACGAAAATCCGCTTACCATCTTTGGAGATGCTGAGTTTCACGAGGTAATCGTTAGGAATACTATTCTTTTTCAGGTTGTTGTCGGCACCATATAGTGCTTTCCATTGCTTGATGCTTCCATCTGGAGAAAGGCGGAAAAGTCCTTCGCCCATGGTGGCAAACCAGACATTTCCCTGTGGGTCTTCCTGGATATCAAAGATGCCCGCCTGGTTTCCAATGCCTAGGCTGAATGGATGGAAAGACCCCCCCCGCATCTATAAATCCGATGCCGTCAGTATAGGTTCCTACCCATGTTCTGCCTTTCTTGTCTTTGCAGAGTGCCAGTACCGTGGTGTTGCTTAATAAATGGCTGTTGATGCTACCGGTTTTTATGTCAAAGAGGTAAAGACCATCCTTGTCGGTGCCCACCCAGACTTGATTGCCCTGGTTGGCACACAGACTTGTGATGCTGTTTTCGCCTATCACATTGCGGTTGCCCAAACGGTAGCCCATATAGTTGAAATCGCATTGAGCCTGCGACTGCATGAATACGCCCTTCTGGAGCATACTCACCCAGATGTTTCCCGTAAAATCTTCTATAATGCTGGTAATCTTGCACTTGGCAAGATTTACTTCACGGCTGAACAGAGGATTATTTTGCAAGAATCCTGTTACAGGATTATACACGAAGATACCCATACCATCGCAACCGATAAACAAGCGCTGGTCGCGGCTGATATAGATGTTGTCAATAGGAAGATTGCCTATGCCGGCTATCTTGGTGAAGATGGTTGAACCTGCCTTGAGAAGGTAAATACCATCATTCTTGGTAGCAAGATAAATGTTGCCCTTGTTGTCTTGCCTGATATCTTTTGCTTCCAGCGTTTCTGCTCCAGGAATCTGTTTGGTCAGTTTCCCTTTCTTGTCGGCACGGTATAGTTTGCCGTTCTCCAGGATAATCCAAAGTCTATCCTGTTTATCTTCCAGAATCTTATGTATGAATTTCAGGTTCTCCACTTCGCCCTTCATAGCATAGCATACTTCTGCATTTTCTTTCTTGAGCATAATTCCATATCCCGATGTAACTACGGCAATATCGTTGTTTTTCAGACGATAAACCTGGGTTACATAGGTGCTGAAAGGCTGGTTCTTGGAGTCGAGCAGCGGAATATTGGCAAAACTCTTTCCATTATATAAAAGGAGAGAGTTGTTTGTACCCAACAGAATATGCCCCTGGATATCTTGTGTAATACAGTTGATGTAATTGCTGCTCAGTCCTCTGTGGTCTTCCTTGGTTTTTCTGATGGTCGTAAAGTTATAGCCATCATAGATATTCAAGCCGTTACGGGTGGCAATCCAAATGAAACCATTTGAATCCTGGAACACCTGAGTGGCAAAGTTGCTCGAAAGCTGGTTGTCTGAATTGAAAAGTTTTCCTCGCTGCGCCATCATGTTCTGCGCAGTGAGACAGAAGATAAACATCAGTAAAAGACCGATGTATCTCATTGTTCTGAGGTTTGATTTCATGGAAATCATCATGATTCTTGGTTTCATTGTCTTTTGGCTTTTTTATATTCGTTTGCAAAAGTACAAAATAAATGGGAGAATAATGCACGGAAATGTATGTTTTTTATAGGAAGATACTAAAAAGACGTTAAAATGTTACATAAAGTAAAGATGATGTTACATGTGGTACAAGAGAAAAACTATTGGTTACTTATCATAAAGTATATATGAAAGATTAGGAGTATCTTTGCATCGGTTTTTAAAGAAGTATATTTCAGAACATTTAGGTTAGTTAGGTTTATACATAATAGGTTTGTAGATAGGTTTAGAATTTCTAAAAGATTTTGATATTATGGTTTTTATATAGAATCATGATTAATTGGTTTTCGGGAATGGTGCGTAGTGATTACGCGCCATTCTATTTTAAAAGACCAGCATCCTTTTCTGTAAACTGGAACCTGGCAATCCTTCATGAAAAAATAAAGTGACTGACAAATAATGATAAATCTAAAAATAATTATAACAATGAACAGAAAGAAATTGTTAATATCACTCGCTATGGCTATGCTGTCAATGGCGGGACAGGCTGCCGATAAACTGCCGGCACTTCGTGTGCAGGGTAAGAACCTGGTGGATGCCAACGGCAAGACCGTTGTCTTGCATGGTGTGATGGACACGCCTAACAGATACTTCAACGGCAATCGTTGGGGCACGGGTGGATATACTTACAGCGACATTAAACCTTGTCTCAATTATTTCGAGAAGATGTTTACCGCCATCACTGACAAGGAGCAGGGAGCTTATTGCACCGTCTTCCGTCTGCACATGGACCCATGCTGGACCAACTATAATGCGCCAGCAGGAACGGGTGAAAACAATATCCAGTATTTTAGTGAGACTCGATACGAGACATTCTTGAGCAAACTTTATGTCAAGCTTGTGGAGAAAGCCTTGGCTCATGGACTATATGTAATCGTTCGCCCTCCTGGCGTTTGTCCACAGAATATCAAGGTGGGAGATGAATATCAGGCATATCTTAAGAAGGTGTGGAAACGCTTCGCTTCCAATGCCACCATCCAGAAGAATGCCGGACAGGTGAGCATCGAGCTAGCCAATGAGCCTATTAATGTGTTGCTGGCAAATGGCTCTCAATCAGACAAGGCTCTCCATGATTTCTTCCAGCCTGTGGTAGATGAGATTCGTGCCACTGGCTTCAAGGGTATTATCTGGGTGCCAGGTTCTGGCTATCAGAGCAACTATGTGGGCTATTCCAAATATCCTATTACCGATAAGGAGAACAATTTCTCTTATGCCGTGCATGTTTATTCCGGATGGTATGGAAATATGACCGATAAGAATTGCAATCACGATACTTTCATCCGCAACTTCAAGAGTCAGGTGCCGATGGTAGAGACGAAACCTATCATGGTAACGGAGATAGACTGGAGTCCGGAAGATCCGGACAAGAAGAACGAAGGTCACTACAATGAGTGGGGAGAGTGGACGCAACCTAACCTGGGAAGCTGGGCAACAGCATCAACTTCGAAATGGGGATTGGCATGGAAGGCAGTTCACGACCACTTTGGCAATATCGGAATGACGATTACCCATCCACAGGAATATTACGATATTGATGAATATCTTAAAACGGGCAAGGTGATTCCAGGTTTCCAGAATGCCAAGAAGCACGGATTGTTTGAAGAATGTTGCGGTTATGCCTGTATGAACTGGTATAAAGAATGGTATTTGAAACAAAATACAACAGGAATTAAACAAACAGAAACCCAGGCAGACGTGGTTTCCACCTTATATTATAATATAGAAGGAAAAGAGGTAGAAAAGCCAACTGCAGGTGTTTATATAATAAAACAACTGTTAAGTAATGGAAAAATACGTTCTCGCAAGGTTTTTCTAAAATGATAAACTTTCTGTTACACCACGCAAAGTGAGTTTCGAAAGAAATCCATACCTTTGCCGCCGTGAATAAACAGTTTTTGTGCACGCCTAAATTTTTAAAGCATAAATCAAAAATGAATAGAACATGATTGAACAAGTGTTAACAATGAAACGGACAGCAGCCTTATGCTTGGTGGGAGCTTTCTGCAGCTTGAATGTTCAAGCCCAGAAAATCCATGTCAAGGGTAATCTTGTTGACGGTACAGGTGAACCTCTGATAGGTGCCACTGTAAAAGTAAAAGGTAATGCCAGCGTCGGTACGGTCACCGACTTTGACGGTAACTTCAGCATTGATGTGCCTTCTGAAAACTCTTCTCTCGTATTTACCTACGTAGGTATGAAGACCAAGGAAGTGAAAATCGGTAAGAAGAGAGAGTTCAAACTCTCATTGGAAGATGACAACGCTATCGGCGAAGTCGTAGTCGTAGGTTATGGTCAGCAGAAGAAGGCATCTGTCGTGGGTTCTATTGCACAGACCACAGGTGAGGTGCTGGAACGTGCTGCCGGTGTCAGCGACATTGGTGCTGCCTTGACGGGTAACCTTCCTGGTGTGGTAACTGTTCAGGGCAATGGTATGCCTGGTGAGGAGGAGCCACAGATCATCATTCGTGGTGCTAGTTCTTGGAACAACAGTGACCCTCTCGTCCTAGTCGATGGTATCGAGCGTCCTATGAGTAGTGTAGACATTGGTTCTGTAGAGAGCATCTCCGTATTGAAGGATGCATCTGCCACTGCCGTTTATGGTGTGAAGGGTGCCAATGGTGTCATCTTGATTACTACCAAGCGTGGTAAGGAAGGCAAGGCTAAGATTGATGTAGGCTTCAACGCTACATTGAAGGCTCCTTCTAAGTTGCCTAACAAGTATGATTCATACGATGCCTTGATGTTCCGCAACAGGGCAGTGGAGCATGAGTTGGGTGTTTCTCCTGAATCTTGGTCTTACATCCGTCCTCAATCATTTATTGAGAACTATCGTAACCAGACCACACAAGAGCAGCGCGAGCGTTATGCTAACGTGGATTGGCAGGATGCCCTCTTCAAGAAGAGCGCCATGTCATATAATGCCAATGTCAATGTGAGCGGTGGTACAAGCTTCGTGAAGTATTTTGCTTCTGCCGACTTTGTACACGAGGGTGACCTCTTCCGTGAGTATGATAACGGACGTAACTATAACTCTGGCTATGGATACAACCGTATCAATGTGCGCAGTAACTTGGACTTCTCTATCACTAGAACTACTACATTAAAGGTAAATGTATCTGGTTCTAATGGTGTGCGCAAGGCTCCTTGGAGCAACATGAGCAATAGCGAGTGGCAGATAGGACAGCAGTGGGCTGGTGCTTATAACATCGCTCCAGATGTATTCTTGCCTCAGTATAGCGATGGCTCTTGGGGTTATTATCCAAATGCGTCTAACGTAAGTAACTCTGCTCAGAACCTCGCCATCGGTGGTACAGCGCAGGCTACTACTACTCGTATCAATACCGACTTTACCTTGGAGCAGAAACTCGACTTCATCACCAAGGGCTTGAACTTGCGTGGTACCGTTTCTTGGGACAACGTATTTGTTGAGACTAGCCGTGGTATCAATGACTTGAACAATACTGCTCAGACCAAGTATATTGATCCAGAGACTGGCAATATAACATATGGTCAGGTATATGAGTCAAACAATAAGTTCGACTGGAAACAGGGCGTTAACTGGAGTACTTCAGGTGGTTCGGTTGATAACAACCAGACTGTTCGCAATCTTTACTATCAGTTGCAGCTCAACTGGGCTCGCAAGTTCGGACAGCATGATGTTACAGCCATGGGCTTGTTCTCTCGTCAGGAGAATGCACGTGGTAGTGTGATGCCTACATACCGTGAGGACTGGGCGTTCCGTGCTACTTATAGCTATGCTGGTCGTTACAACATCGAGTATAACGGTGCTTACAACGGATCAGAAAAGTTTAGCAAGGACAATCGCTTCGCCTTCTTCAATTCTGGAGCTATCGGTTGGACCATCACTGAGGAGAACTTTATGAAGAATCTTCGTGACAAGCACATCATCGATATGTTGAAGTTCCGTGCATCTTATGGTGAAATTGGTGATGACAATCTTGGTCCTGATCCATTCGACTCTACTCGTCGTTGGCTTTATATGAGTCAGTGGGCATACGGAGGCAACACAGTGATGGATCTTGACCATACCAAGAGTATCTACACATGGTATCGCCAGAACACATTGGGTAATAAAGATGTGAAGTGGGAGACTGTGAAGAAGACCAACTTCGGTGTCGACTATGGTTTCTTGGGTGGTTTGATTACCGGTTCGCTCGATTTCTTCTGCGACCGTCGTAACGACATTTTGATCTTTGGTGATAACCGCTCCATCCCATCTTACTTTGGTACTACAGCTCCTACTATCAATAAGGGTAAGGTTCGTACCAGTGGTTACGAGTTGGAGTTGAAGCTCAACAAGAAATTTGCCAATGGCATCCGCCTCTGGGGTAACTTCAATATGACCCATGCCAAGAACAAGGTGCTCTTGAAGGATGACGCTCAGCTCACTCCTAACTATCAGAAGGAGGCAGGCTACTCTATGGGTCAGTATCACTCATACATTGATCGTGGCTTTATCAACGACATCGATGACTTGATAGGTTCTCCAGCTCATGAGTCTAACGACAACCACCGCTTGGTAGGCGATTACTACATCGTAGACTTCAACGGTGATGGTGTGGTAGATAGCAAGGACTCAGCTCCAGTAGGTTATAGCTCAAACCCTCAGAATACATACAATGCTACTATCGGTATCGAGTATAAGGGTTTCTCTGCTTTCGCTCAGTTCTATGGTGTAACCAATGTAACTCGTGACGTAACCTTGACAAGCTTCGGTAATAAGTTGGACAATGTTTATGACACTGGTACTTGGTGGGACAAGAATGAGTCTTCTCCAGAATCTATCATTCCTCGTTGGGGTGCTACCCAGTCTGATTACAGCAATGGTACTCAGTTCCTCTATGATGGTTCATACATCCGTCTGAAGAACGTAGAGATTGCTTATACTTGGACCAAGGGATGGATCAAGGCTCTCGGTATGAACTACCTCAAGGTATACTTGAATGGTAACAACCTCTGGCTTTGGACTCGTATGCCTGATGACCGTGAGGCTAACCTCGGTGGTGGCGGTTTCCTTGGAGCATATCCTACAGTACGCCGCTTCAACTTAGGTGTTAAATTCTCATTGTAATATTAAAATGAACATTCAAATGAAAAATAAGATAAAGAATTTTTTGTTGATGGGATGCGTCTCGCTGGCTCTCGGCACCTCGCTCAACTCTTGTCAGGACTATCTTGACAAGGAGGCCGATTCTACAGTCTCAGAAAATGACGCATTTGTAAACTTCCGTAACTTTCAGGGTTACGTAGAGGAGATTTACAACTGTATCCCTGATAAGGAAAAATGTAACTGGTGTCCTTCTTGGAACTGGGGTGATGATGAAATCTTCAACCCAGAGGCTGATGGCCGTATGACACACCAGGTAGACTTGGGCAACTTCCGTGCTTGGCAGACCACTGGTAACTGGCTTTACAAGAATGGCAGCAGCCCTACATCTACAGATAAGTTCAGCCACTCACTTTGGCCACATGCTTGGTATTGCATTCGTAAGGCTAACCAGGGCTTGGCTAATCTCGATAAGTTGGTAGCTAGCAAGGCAGAGAAAGACCTCATTGCTGGTCAGCTTTACTTCTTCCGTGCATGGTGGCACACTGAGTTGATGCAGTACTTTGGTGGTTTGCCATACATTGATACCTATTTGGATCTCAATTCAGAGCTCAATTTGCCTCGTCTCTCTTATCAGGAGTGTGCAGAGAAGGCTGCTGCTGATTATCGCAAGGCTGCCGATCTGTTGCCTATCAACTGGGACAATGAGTATGATGGTGCTGCCACACAGGGCAAGAACGACCTTCGTATCAACAAGATCATGGCACTCGGTTATCTGGGCAAGACTTATCTCTGGGCTGCCAGCCCATTGATGAAGGATGGCGCACAGGTAGGAGCTAGCAAGAATGGCAAGACATACGACTATGATGAGGAGTTTGCCAAGAAGGCAGCTGAGGTCTTCGGTGAGTTGCTCACATTGGTTGAGGGTGGCCAGACACAGTATGGGTTGGCTGAGTTCAACTATAAGGACATCTACAATCATGAGCGTTCTGCCGATGCTACCTCTTGCTTCTCTGATATCTTCTATACCAAGAAGCAGAACTGGAAAATGCCTGGATCTATTGAGGCTATCTTCCGTGGTCCATCTTCAGACTTCAACGGCTCTAACTGGAATACCTCTAAAGTGTTTGGTCCTAAGGTTGACAAAGTGGTTGGACATGACAATGTGATTCATCAGCCTACAGCTAACTTGATAGCTGCTTACGGTATGGCTAATGGTGAGCCCGCTTACATCGTAGAGAATGGCAAGTTGGTTCCTAACACAGCAGGTGGTTTCGATCCTACTCATCCATATAAGAACCGTGACCCACGCTTCTATCACGACATCGTGTTTGATGGCTTCAAGTATCTGAATGGTACTCCTGGTCAGTGGGCTAACTTGCAGTACTGCCAGTTGTATACAGGTGGCAATATGCGTCCAGTGGCTAATGCCAGCCGTACAGGTTACTTCATCCAGAAGTTGGTGCCTCATACATGTAATGAGGTGGATCGCGACTACGATTGGGGTTCAGCATTCCACTGTTACTTGCCATACATGCGTTTGGCTGACATCTATCTGATGTATGCTGAGGCTTGTGCTGCGTTTGGTGGTGCTTCTGGCAAGGCTACTAACTTTAGCAAGACTGCTGAGGATGCCATCAATACCCTTCGTGATCGTTGTGGCGCTGGTCATGTGGCTCCAGAGTATGTAGCTGATGCACATAAGTTCATGGACGAGGTTCGCCGTGAGCGTGAGGTGGAACTTGCTTTCGAGGGCTTCCGTTTCAACGACTTGCAGCGCTGGTTGCTCCTGACCGAGGCTCCTTACAATGTAAAGTACTCTGATGAGTTTGACCGTGTGGAGAGTGCCGATTTCTACAAGGATAATGACCCAGCTGATGCTCAGGTGGCTAACTTCCACCAGGAAGAGATTTTGACTCGTCACTTCACAGCCAAGCACTATTGGTTCCCATTGCCTATCAAGGATGTTTATCTCTATCAAGAGCTTAATCAGAATCCTGGTTGGTAAAATAACATTATATAGTAATACTAAAATAAGAATGATAGTATGAATTCAAAATTCAAATCATATAATTCAAAGTTCCTGTTGGCAGGTCTTGTGTCATTGGCTCCTATGGCTGCCGATGCCAAAACTGCTGCTGAGAACGAAACCGATACCGTTGCTGCCGACAAGGAGATGGTCAATGTGGCTTATCGCAAGGTAGCCAAGGGTGACATCTTGGGCGGCGTTTCGGTAGTCGATGTAGAGGGATTGATGAAGAAAAACTACCACACTTATAGCCTTGACAACATGCAGGGCTACGTGGGTGGTTGGAATGGCAACTCTCTTTGGGGCATGGATGCTGACAATGCTGGATACTTGGTATTGGTAGATGGTGTGCCTCGTGAGGCAACCAACGTGATGCCTAGCGAGATAGACCAGATTACATTCCTCAAGGGCGCACAGGCTGTAGTGCTCTATGGTAGCAAGGCAGCCAAGGGTGCTGTGCTCATCACCACTAAGCGTGGCAAGAACGATGGCTTGAAGGTTGAGGTGCAGGCTAACGCTGGTCTCAATGTGGCTAAGTCATTCCCAGAGTATCTGGGCTCTGCTGAGTATATGACTCTCTACAACGAGGCTCGTGCCAATGACGGTTTGACTCCTCTCTACTCTGCTGAGGATATCTACAATCATGGCTTGGGTGCCAACCCATATCGTTATCCTAATCTCGATATGTACTCTTCTGACTATCTTCGCAAGATGAATAGTCGCTACGAGGCAACTGCTGAGATTAGTGGTGGTGGTAAGCGTGCTCACTTCTATAGCAACATCAACTATTATCGTCAGGGCGACTTCCTGAAGTTTGGTGAGGCTAAGAACAATAACATTCAGCGTTTCAGTGTACGTGGTAATGTAGATGTCAACATCACAGATGACATCAAGGCTTGGGTCAACTCCAATGCCACATTCTATGATTCACATTCTGCTATTGGTAATTATTGGAATGCAGCTGCTACTTGGCGTCCTAACTTCCCACAGAATGCTAGCCCATTGATCTCTACAGACATGATAGCTCCTAATGCCAAAGCTGCTTGGGACTTGATGAGTGTGGCTAAGCTGGTGGATGGCAAGTACTTCTTGGCTGGTACACAGGCTAACTCTTCTAACATCTTCGCAGATTACTATGCTGCTGGTAAGAGCAAGTATACTAGCCGCCAGTTCCAGTTTGATACAGGTGTTAACATCAATTTGCACAAGTTGTTGCAGGGCTTGTCTTTCGAGACTCGTTTCGCAGTAGACTATGCTACCTCTTACACCACATCTTTCAATAATAGCTATGCCATCTATATCCCAACATGGTCAAACATCGACGGCAAGGATATGATCGTAGCTTTGAAGAAGGAAGGTGAGGATAAGAAGTCTGGTGTACAGAACATCGCTAATAGTGTGGACAATCAGACCATGCTCTTCTCTGCTCAGTTCAATTACGCCAATACATTTAATAAGGTACATAACCTCTCTGCGATGTTGATTGCCTCTGGCTATCAGCAGTCTAAGTCAGGTGAGTATCACAAGACATCAAGTGCTAATCTTGCCTTGGATGCATCTTATGATTACGCCAAGACCTATTATGCAGACTTCGGCTTGGCAGCTATCCACTCTGCACAGTTGGCTCCAGGTCATCGTGTAGGCTTCTCTCCTTCACTTTCATTGGGTTGGAGACTCAAGAATGAAAACTTCTTGAAGAACAGCAAGGTGGTAGACGATATGATGATCAGTGTATCTGGTAGCATCATCAACGAGGATATTGACTTGGCAGTGAATGGCAACAGATACTATCTCTATGACACCAACTGGCAGACAGCTGATGGTTATGGATGGTATGATGGTTCTGCTGGCAAGTACACATTCTCTAAGCGTTCTGCCAACAAGGATCTCGACTTCATCAAGCGTAAGGAACTTTCTGTCAACTTCAAGACTTCCTTGTGGCAGCAGATGGTAACATTGGATGCTAGCTTCTTCGTTAACTCGATGGAGGGTTATCTGATTTCTACTCCAACGTTCTATCCTTCTCACTTGAACACAGGCTATCCTGATGCTTCATTCATGCCTGTGCTCAACTTTAACAATAGTCGCCGCATCGGTTTCGACTTCGCAGCTAACTTCAATAAGAAGGTGGGTGATGTAGACTTGCAGCTCGGCGTAACAGGTACTTATTATAACACCAAGGCTACCAAGCGTGATGAGATGAACGCATGGAGCTATCAGAACCGTGAGGGCAAGGCTCTCGATGGTATCTGGGGTTATAAGTTTGCTGGCTTCTTCCAGAGTGAGGAAGAAATCAAGAAATCTCCAGACCAGAGCCGTCTGGGTAGTGACGTAAAGCCTGGCGATATGAAGTATGTGGATGTAAACGGTGATGGCAAAATCGACTCTTACGACCAGGTGTTCCTGGGCAAGGGCGGTTGGTATGGCTCACCATTCACATTGGGCGTAAACCTCACTGCTAAGTGGAAGAACTTCACATTCTTCGCCCTCGGTACTGGCAACTTCGGTGCTTATGGCTTGAAGAACAATTCTTACTGGTGGGTAAAGGGTGACGGCAAGTACTCAGCTGTGGTTCGCAATCGCTGGACTGAGGCAACCAAGGAGACTGCTACTTATCCACGTCTTACCACACTCTCTGGTAGCAACAACTATCAGACATCAGACTTCTGGATGTACAGCACAGACGCTTTCCGCTTGGCTAAGGTTCAGATTACTTACGACCTGCCTAGCACGCTCTTCCAGAAGACTTGGGTTAAGGGCTTGTCTGCTTATGTAAGCGGTGCCAACTTGCTCACTATCTCTAAGAACCGTGAGATATTGGAGATGAACATAGGTAGTGCTCCTCAGACACGCTATTATAATATAGGTGTGAAGGCTACATTCTAATCATTATTAAATGTATACAGAAATGAAAATTAATAAGTTATTTATATTAGCTGCATTGTCACTCTCGTTGGTGTCTTGCTCAGATCTCTTTGAGCCTGCACAGGAAAACAACCGTAGCTTGGATGAGATTTACGAAGAGCCTACTTATGCTCAGGGACTTCTCGGCTATGCTTATGCCATGCTTCCTTATAATACCAAGAGTGTAACTGATGTGGCAACCGATGATGCTGTAAGCAATGATTTGTCTAACAGCTATCTGAAAATGGCTACTGGTTCTTGGGCAGCCAATAATGACCCTATGAGCAAGTGGACTGGCTGTCGTGCTAGCATCCAGTACTTGAACATCTTCCTTCAGGAGGTGGACAAGGTAGATTGGGCTAAGGACAAGGGTGCGCAGCAGATGTTCTGTGAGAGCCGTAAGGGTGAGGCTTATGCCTTGAGAGCTCTCAATATGTATTATCTCTTGATGAACCATGGTGGTTGGACTGAGGATGGACAGCTTCTAGGTGTGCCAAACTTGACAAAGCCTGAGGATACTTCTTCTGATTTCAACCAGCCACGTTCCACATTCCAGGCTTGCTTGGATCAAATCTATAGCGACTTGGATCAGGCTGAGCAGTTGTTGCCTTTGGATTACAATGATTTGACCAAGTCAGATCCTGTGCCAGAAAAGTACACTGCTATGGGCGTGGGCAACTTTCAGGACTATAACCGTGTATTGGGTTCTCTGATGCGTGGTCGTGTGAGCGGTCGTATCGCCAAGGCTATCCGCGCACAGGTTTCTCTGCTGGCAGCCAGTCCTGCTTTTGCAGCTGGTACCAATGTGGATTATAAGCGTGCTGCTGATGATGCAGCCAGCTTGCTCGATTTGATAGGTGGTGTAAGCGGCTTGTCTGAAACTGGTAATTCTTGGTATGCTCAGACTAATGAGATTAATAATTTGCAGTCTGGTGAATGTCCTAAGGAAATCATCTGGCGTGGTAATAAGACTAATGGTGCAGATGATTGGGACCTCGGTTTGAACCAGGAGGCTGATAACTTCCCTCCATCTCTCTATGGTAAGGGACGTATCAATCCTACCCAGAACTTGGTGGATGCTTTCCCTGCTGCCAATGGTTATCCTATCACAGATGAGCGCAGTGAGTATGATGACTTGGATCCTTATAGTAATCGTGATCCACGCTTGGATCTCTACATTATCTATAATGGCTGCAAGTATAAGAGTGCAACCATCAATACCGACATCACCACTGCCAACAATGACAATGGACTGAATAAGACCGGTAACTCTACACGTACTGGTTACTATATGAAGAAGCTTCTTCGTGAGGATTGTAATCCTGATAAAAATGCCAAGAACGCACAGTATCACTATCCTGTGTATATCCGCTATACCGAGATCTTCTTGGATTATGCTGAGGCAGCCAATGAGGCTTGGGGACCTAAGGGCAATGGCACACATGCTTATTCTGCATACGATGTGATCAAGGCTATCCGTCATCGTGCAGGCATCACAGATGATTCTTATCTTGATGAGTGCGCTAACGACCAGGCTAAAATGCGTGAGTTGATTCGCAATGAGCGTCGTATTGAGCTCTGCTTCGAGAACAAGCGCTTCAATGACCTCCGCCGCTGGAAGGCTCCTATCAATGAGGCTGTTCATGGCGTGGAGATTTCTACAGAGGCTGGTATTCCACAGTTCAAGGATATCACTGTAGAGGAAAGAAAATACGACGACTATATGTATTACGGTCCTGTGCCACAGACTGAAATCCTCAAGTGGGATCAGCTGAAGCAGAATGCAGGATGGAAAATTACAAACGACTAACATTTTATAATGATGAAAACTATGAAGATGAATAAATATTTCTCAATGGCTGCACTCGGAGCCTTGGCTCTGACTTTTGGCTCTTGTGAGAACGGCACGCCTGAGTTTGACGACTACGAGGGTGGCACATCAGTCTACTTCGCCCACCAAAACGTGGAGCGTGTATTGGTGTTGGGCAATGACGAGACTCGTGACAATACCAAGGACAACGAGCATATTATCAACATCGTGTCTACCATGGGTGGTGCTTACAATGGTAAGGACATCACACTGGATGTGGCTGTAGATAATTCGCTTTGCGACAACCTCTATTTCTCTGATGGCGTATCTCCTGTAAAGCCTATGCCTGCAGAGTATTACACCTTGGCAGGTAACACCATCTCTTATGGTGGCAACTTGCAGGGAAGATTACAGGTGAAGCTCAACGATGCTTTCTTCGCTGATCCTGCCTCTGTAAAGAATACTTATGTCATCCCTCTGATCATCAAAGATCAGAAGGGTGCTGGCAAGATCTTGACGGGTACTCCTTTCCAGGAGGGTGAAACTCCTGCGCTGACCAATAGCGATGCGTGGAAGACATTGCCTAAGAACTATGTACTCTACTGTGTGAAGTATATGAACCCTTGGGCTGGATTCTATCTGCGCCGTGGTACAGATAAGATTACTGAGAATGGTCAGACCACAGAGGAGAAGCGTGAGGGTGCAACTATTGAGAAGGACGAGGTTTGCCAGATTACTACCAAGAGCCTTACAGAGGCTATCTATCCTCTCACAGTCAAGAGAGTTGTGGGCAAGGATGCTGAGGGTAAGGATATCCTCAAGTCTTATACTTGCAACTTGAAGCTTACCTTTGCTAACGATGGTACTTGCACTGTTTCTTCCGAGACAGAGGGCGTAACTGCTACAGGTACAGGTAAGTTTGTGGAGAAGGGCGCTAAGCTGGCTTGGGGCAACAAGGATCGTGACATCCTGTCTCTCCAGTATACCGTAGACTTCGGTGCTGTCAAGGTAGAGACAACCGACCAGTTTGTAGCTCAAACTCGTGGTAACACCAATGGTATTCCTACTTTCGATACTCAGTATATCGTAAAGTAAGCTGCGGTAATTATCAATTAAGTATCATCTAATAATAGGTAGATTATTATGAAATTGAAAAATATTAATTTTGGTTTAGGCTTGGTAGCTCTCTTGGCTTTGTCATCATGTGCTGATGACAAGTTCTCGGAGTACAGAACTGATATGACCAAGAACTTGAAGGAATATCAGTATCTTAACAACTACGAGCCTTTGAAGAAATATGTCGAAGACATGAAGGCTTCTGGCAAGTGCAATCCCGACTTTAAGTTGGGTATTGCACTGGCTGCGCCCGACTTCAACAAACAGGAGCTTGTATATTGCTTGGCTGGTAGCAACTTCGAGGAGATGACAGCAGGCAACGCCATGAAGTATGCTTCTTGTGTTAGAGATGATGGAACTTTTGACTTTAGTACAGTTAAGGATTTCGTTACAAATGCACAGGATGCAGGTTTGACCATCTATGGTCATACGCTTGCTTGGCATTCTCAGCAGAACAAGAAGTATCTTAGTAAACTTATTGCAGATAAGGAGTTACCTCCTTCTTCTAATGTCACACGTTGCTTGGTCATTGAGAATAAAGAGGCTGGTGGTCATTGGGATGCTCAATTATATTTCCCTGCTCAGTTATCTAAAGGGAAAAAGTATGTCTTTAAAATGAATGCAAAAGCTACTGCTCCTTTTGACTTAATTCTATGGGCAGCCCCAGGTGATGCAGATTTAGGCTCGATTTCAGTAGGTACTCAATGGAATGAATATACCGTTGAATTTACTCCGAAAGCCAATTATGAGAACTTTGTTTTTGCTGCAGGTAAACTGGGCGGTAAACTGGACATCAAGTCTTTGAGTCTTTGTGAAGAAGGTTCTACCAATAATTTGATCGTAAATGGTGACATAAAAGGGGACGAAGTTCCTTGTAATAAACCTTATTCCTGGCATAAGGTAACTACAGAAATTCAAGAAGTGGCCGAAAGTCAAGTGGTTGAAATCCCTGTAAGTGTTGGTCATCTTACCTTTGATGATGGTAAGAACCTTGGTGGATGGAATATGGATAATACGCCAAAGATTGTAAATGGTGTTTGTGAGGTTGGTAACAACGCAGCCAAGGCAAACCCCTGGGATGCACAGGTTAACTATGAACCAGGTTTCGCTTTCGAGAATGGTACAACCTATCACTTGAAGATGAAAATCAAGGGTTCTGTAGCTGGTGAATTTGGTGCTGCATTCCAGAATCCTGATGGCTATAAAGGCTGTGGCGACTTCCCTACCATCAAGGTTACAACTGATTGGAAGGAAGTTGATGTGACTACCAAATGTAATGGTGACAATGCCTTGCGCCTGCTGCTGAATATCGGTAAATATGCTGGTACCCTCTTTATTGATGATTTTGAAGTTTACTACACGAAGTCTGCTAATTCCATTCCTCTTACGGATGAAGAGAAGAAGACTCTTCTTACTGATGCAATGGGCAAGTGGATTGATGGTATGATGGAAACTACAGATGGTTATGTTACATCTTGGGATGTTGTGAACGAGGCAATCTCTGGTAAGAAAGGTGCTGATGGATTCAATGAGTTGCAGCATGCAACTAATGCTCCTGCTTCTGATGTAGCCAATAGCTTCTACTGGCAGGATTATCTCGGTGATATCGACTATGTTCGTACAGCCGTAAGAGATGCACGTAAGAGCTTTGCTGAGCACAATGGTGATCCATCTAAGTTGAAGCTCTTTATCAATGACTACAACTTGGAAGGTTACTGGGATCAGCACGCTAAGCTGAAGAGCTTGATCCACTGGATTGGTCTGTGGGAAGATCCTAATGCAGAGGAGCCTGTTGTTATCGATGGTATTGGTACACAGATGCACGTAACATGCTATGGTGATGAAACTAAGCAGGCTAAGCTTAAGAGCGATATCGAAGAGATGTTTAAGTTGCTGGCTAAGACAGGTAAGCTCGTCAAGATTTCTGAGCTTGATATGGCTTATGAGGATGAGGCTGGTACTTCTGTTACCTTCGACAAGATGACTGAGGAGCAGCACAAGCAGATGCGTAGCTTCTATACATTCATCATCCAGAAGTACTTCGAGATTATCCCTATTGATAAGCAGTATGGCATCACTCAGTGGTGTGCTACTGATTCTCCTAAGGATTCAGGTTGGCGTGCAGGTTGCCCTACAGGTCTTTGGGATAGCAACTATCTCCGCAAGCACACATACGCAGGCTTCGCTGTAGGTCTCGGTGCTCCAGAATATTGGAAGGACGCTAAGTAATATTTGTGGTGTGAGCCTATCCTATGGCTCACACCATCTAATATAAAGAAACATTAGTTTTAGGTTTTATCATATAGATTAACCGAAATGATGTTAGTCGTGATAGGTCGGTTGTGTCGTGAAGACACGACCGACCTTTTTACGTTTTTTAAATGATGATAATATTCTCTTTCTCCTATGTGTCATTCTTGAAAGAGATTGTCTAGTGTGACTTCGCTGTTTATTATACTTGAATGGATGCCATTGGCAACACCAAATGTTGTGACAAAGGTATTTACCAATGATTTTGTGCAATGGGTTCGGTCTCTGAATAATTCCATCCTATTGCGCAGCTTTATCTCATAATCTGCTGAAATTTTGTATTGGGCTTGACTAAATTTCATCTCGCAGAGGTTGATGACTCGGTCGGCACGCTCTATGATGAGATCTATTTGGGCTCCTCTCTGATTCTTGGTTTTGTCAGCCTTGTCAAACCAAATGGTTTGATGGTGTATCATTTTCGTTATGATGTTGGCTATCAAACCTATTTGGTGCTTCTCACAAAGTATTTGTTACACCACGCAAAGTCTTTTTCAGCCTTTTCTGTTACTTTTGCAAGCGGAAATGAGAAACATTTCTCGTTCCACGAATGAACAATTAATATCAATAAACTTAAAATTAAAAGCGTATGAAAAAATTTACTTTTGTATTGGCAGCAATGTTTGCTTTTGCAACATTGGGTAATGCCGCTGAAACTGAAGAAACTGTTTATTTCGGTGGTGCACCAAGCTGGGCATTCAAGAAGTTTGCAGACATTAATGGTCCTTTACCTTTGAGTGTAACAGCAACAGCAGATTGGAATGAAGTTACTTTGACAGACAAGGCTTCTATCTCTACTTCAGATTATAAAGCGATTAAGGTTTACTATTCTGATCTTACACAGGTTGGTGACAACAAGATGAAACTTGTCATTGGTGTTAAGGCTCCAGGCTATGGTAAGGACAACTGGGATTTGGATCCTGCTGATTATGTAGATGTTGATCCTGCAAAGGAGAGCGTAGAATTGGAACTTGGCGATAAATATGATGGCAAGTCTATTGACAAGTTGACATTGGCTCTTAAGAAAGTAGGTGCTTCTATCACTATTAATAAGGTGGTATTTGTGAAGCAGAATGGTGATGAGGAAATTCAGAGTACCTCTGCAAGCGGAGAGGTAAAGCAGGTAGCTGCTACTCCTTGGTTTGAGTTCACTCAGTGGAATATGCAGTATCTTTGTGACAAGACTTGCACATTGTTGACCTATACCAAGTCTGCTGAGGAGTCTCAGAAATATGTTATCGAGTTCGCTGAGCCTACTAAGGATGCATTGCAGTGGTTGCCGATGGCTGTTACTGCTGGTGGCGATGAGGCCCCTGCTTATATCGGCATTCCTGTTGGAAGTGAGAAAGCTGAACTTGAACTCAATAGTGAAATTGAGTTTACAAAGAATCAAGCTCCTGTAGAGTGGACTTCTATTAAGTCTATTGCTCTTCAGAGCGGTTGTGCTGCTGGCGTTACTCAGACCGTAAAGATTAAGAGTGCAAAGCGTATCATCACTAATACTACCACAGGTATTTCTAAGGTAGAGAATCTGAAGGTTGCTCAGGATGGCAAGTGCTTCAACCTCGCTGGTCAGCAGGTAGGTAAGGGCTACAAGGGCGTTGTCATCAAGAATGGTAAAAAGATGGTTATCAAGTAATAGATGAGACGTTTTACAATGCTCGCATCGTACTATATATAATAATGTGAACGATGATGTAGAATCTATATAATATAAATATTAAACAAATGGTATAAAAAATCCCAGAATTGCTCTTCCAAGCAGTTCTGGGATTTATTGTATCTGATAGTTTGTTTACTACTTAATTTGTTTACCATTTAAAGAGGTGAGGAACAAATTCCTTGAAGCAGCGGCGCCAGGTGAGCCACTCATGATGAGTGCCTGGCAACCGCCCCATGACAATCCAGCCATCGCACGATGCTCGCGGTCGGTATAAGTGCGGAATGTCTTGTCAACCATGTGCTTCCGTTTGCCTACAGATATGGCTGCGTGGGGTTAAGAATGTGACTGCATTGGGTTAAGGATATAACTCCGTTGGGTTACGGATACGACTCCGTAGGCTAACGGAGACGTATCCTTCGGCTTGTCGAGATATCTGCGTCAGCTGATTGAGTCACTTGAGTTAGCTTACTGAACTACTAGGGTTAGCTGACTGAGCTATATCAGTATTCTGTAGTATTACATGTGTATATTTTTCTAATTTAATGTCACATTTGCCACACTTATACTTAACTCTTTGATTATTAGAGGATAACGGGTGGCAATAAGGGACGTTTTTATTGTCACCTTATTGCCACCTATTACCACTTTTGGCATAAAATCAGCAAAATAACGGTGTTTTTGAGGGATTTGCTACGTCCCGACGCAGCAAAAGTTACGTCCGGACGTAGTAAAAGATACGTCGTGACGTAATTTCAGTGCGGGAATTCAATGGCAAGAAGTATATAAAAAAATCCCAGAATCGCTCTTCCAAGCAGTTCTGGGATTTATTATGTCTGATAGTTTGTTTACCATTTAAAGAGGTGAGGAACAAATTCCTTGAAGCAGCGGCGCCAGGTGAGCCACTCATGATGAGTGCCTGGTGATACGTAAACATCGAGCTTGATGCCCAGATCCTTCAACTGCTGTGCCATCTTCTCGGTACCGAAGTTCTCTTCCGAACCGCAGCCCATAAACATATAATGAATGTTCTTGTTGTATTTCTCTGCATTGGCAAAAACTCCATTGAAACAGGTCTTTACATCCACGCCAAAGAGTGCACCGCTGAAGGTTCCAAGGGCAGAAAACTTGTCCATGTGAGGCAATACCGTGTTGAATGTCTGGCAACCGCCCCATGACAATCCAGCCATCGCACGATGCTCACGGTCGGTATAAGTGCGGAATGTCTTGTCAACCATCGGAATCAGATCCTTGATAATTACATCATAGAAAGAAGCTCCATAGTGGCTGCGCTCTTCATCTGCATTCTTGCCTGGACGGGCAACGAAAGGCTTCTTTACATCGCCACTCTCCATGACCACAATCATAGGCTCAGCCTTGCCTTCTGCTATCAGGTTGTCCATGATGTGCTGCATCATTCCCTGCTTGCTCCAGCCCGTCTCGTCTTCGCCCATGCCATGCTGCAGATAGAGCACAGGATAGTGCTTGGTGGTGTTGGTTTCATATTCCGCAGGGGTGTAAACCATGGCGCGGCGGAACTGCTTCTGAGAGGCTGCATAGTAAGATACTGAGCGAATCTGACCGTGGGCTACGCCCTGTTGAGGACGATAGTAGTTGCCTTCTGCTCCTTCTGGAACTTCCAGACCGCCTGCTTCACGGCAGCAGCCGAAGTAGGTTTCGCTGGCAGGGTCAACAACCTGCACGCCATCTACATTCAGAAAATAGTAGTGGAATCCTACTACCAGCGGATCGCTCACGCCGTACCAGTCGCCATCCAAATCCTTTTTCATCTCATATTGCTTGCCGCAGATGTCGAAGATTACTTTCTTTGCCTCAGGAGCATGGAGTTTTACATAAGCTCTGCGGTCCTTATCTACACGCGGATAGTTGCTGTCTGGAATGATTCCCTGAAGGGCGAGCATCATGTTTGCATAGCGCTTGCCCATGGTGCGGTAGCTTTCTGCGATGAAGTGTAGACCGTCGCCACGCTGTGGACAGCCCTTTGAAGAAATGACGTGGGCTGTAGGAATGGTCTTGGCAATATCATCAACGATGGCGATATGTGCCCAGCATTTTCCGCCCATATCCTTCTGTACGGTTTCGCCTACGAGCAGAGGTACGTCTTCTGCCTTCAGATTCAAATCCTTCAAGATGTCGTTATAAACAGTCTTTACTCGGTTAGGCCAGTTGGCATCTCCGTTGTCGGTTTCGCCCTGATGCAGGAGAATGCCCTTGATAACACCCTGCTTCTTGGCTATTTTTGCCAGTTCTATCAGTCGGGCGTATGGATTTCCGTTGTACTGGGATGCAAAGTTCTTCATCCAGTCGGGTTGTTTCTTGAGATAAGCCTTATAGGTACGCTTATCGAAGAGGTCGATGCTGGCTCCGCCCACGGCCACGGTGATGGTTCCCACCTTGATGCTGTCTGGCAGGTTATCCACCATCTTTCTTCCGAAATAGTCAACAGGAGTCAGTCCTGTAGAGGGTCTTGCCTGTGGCGGCACGGCGGTGTGCCATTGTCCCTTCTTCCATCCCGCTTTTTCATCATCCACGGCATACATAGCCTGGAATCTCGGGTTCACGCCCGTTCGGTCGATGTCTTCGATAGCCGCATTTCCTTCCATGTTCGACTGTCCGAAGCAGAGATAAATCTGAAAATTAGGATCAGGCTTTTCCTGAACCTTACTGCCCGTTTTCTGTGCCATCATAGGTAGGCACGCCATCGCGAGCATCGATGCTAAGATTGATAATCTATTCATAGTTTATATTTAATTAAATTATTAGATTGATTTTCATCTTCTGTTCTGTTTGCAAAGTTATGAAAAGATTTCCATACGTGCTTTGTCTCATATATCAATAACTTTTCTCTATCTCTCATTCTTATATATAATAAAAGGTGTTTCTGTTTTTTCTCTGGCTTTGTTACATAATAAAATGTATTTGATACATTGTATAAAGTAGAATACTGCTTTTTTGCTTACCTTTGCATCGATAAATAACAATCCAATATACTGATAACTTAAAAGTAATAATAATGAATAAGAATGTTATATATGCAGTTTTGCTGTTTGTGGTAACTATGTCTTCCGGCAATGCCTCAGCTCAGCAGTTGCCTTATCAGAACCCCGCTCTCTCTGCTCATGAGAGAGCGGTAGATTTATGTGGTCGTCTCACTTTGGAAGAGAAAGCTT
>ERZ1035032.608-NODE-608-length-27267-cov-22.272159_pt1 | contig 27267 bp, 17 predicted proteins | sample MGYA00520693_ERZ1035032 | MGnify/ENA primary metagenome ERZ1035032 (study PRJEB33766, sample SAMN09781740) | gut metagenome | biome: gut microbiome | host: Homo sapiens | place: Madagascar | study: EMG produced TPA metagenomics assembly of the PRJNA485056 data... | reverse complement strand
ATTGAACAAGCTTACTATGAAATGATTGCAAAAGATTATAATATAGTAGTTTATTAATTAAGAAAGAGTGAGCGTTTATATTGCTCACTCTTTTTAAATACAGTTCTTTAAAATATTAATAAAAAGCAAACGCAAAAATAAAAAAATACAGTGAAATAAAAGGAGGTTTTAGGATTCGAACTCTCAAATTTTTTTGCTCATTTCAATTCGTGTTACGATTTTGATTTGAGCGATGTCTCTCAAAAGTCTCAGTCATAAATGCCCTAAATCGCACTAAAATGACTTTGGAATTTTGAAATAAGCCGTCTCTTAGAATCTCTCAAACGCTCTCGCAATATTTTAAGGCAAAGAAAAAGTGCCCGAATACCGCCGTAAAAAGCAGTATTCGGGCATAAAAAAGCCTCGGAACACGAATGTTCCGAGGTATTGGCAGAGGTATAAGGATTCGAACCTTAAATGACGGAGTCAGAGTCCGGAGTGTTACCGTTACACTATACCTCTATATTCGCTTTTGCTAAATTATTATAACACAGATTTTTGAAAATGCAAGTGTTTTTTGAAGGAAATTTTGCTGTTTTTTTATTTGAAATAAGATTTTGCACTATTTGTGCTTCAAATCAAATTATTCTTGACAGTTTGCACCGCTGTGATGTATTATAAAATCAACAATAAAATCGGTTGCAGCCGATAAAAAAGAGGAACCTGTTACCATTCCGAACACAGAAGTTAAGCTCTTGCAAATACAGCCTTTTGCGGTTATTTGCAGGGCATTTTTGTTTTAAGGAGGAGAAATGAGAGAGAACATCAAATATATGCTTGAAAATTGGTTCAAGTGGGACAGAAAGAGCCTATTTTACTTTTTTGTAAGAGTGCCGGCACTCGTTTTTCAGCCGATTGTGACCGCATACATACCAAAAGCGATGATTGACTGCATCACAAAAGGCGTAACAACCGAGCGGCTTATTGCCGTTATCGGCGGACTGAGCCTGCTGCTGACGCTGACAATTTGGCTTGACCCGTTTATGAACGAACTTATACTCGGCGGTGCGAGAATTGTGCGTATGCGATATGCCGTTGCCGCTTTTGAAAAGAATTTACGCACCGACTATGTTAACATAGAAAATCTTGAAATGCGTGAAAAACAAAAGCGTGCCGAAGTTTTTTACAACGGCAGATGGTCGGGCGGAGCGAATTTTATTGCAAGGCTCAACCAATTTTTTGTTGCTGTTGTTGGCGTAATCGCTTCAAGCGTGTTGATTTACAAAATCAATATTTTTATGATTTTGCTCATCATCGCCACCTGCGGTGCACAATTTTGTATACAAAGAGAACTTACAAAAAAGCAACACGAAAACCTGAACAAGCGTTCAGGCCCGGCAACAAAATTTGATTATTTTTATAAACTGAGCAAAGACGGAACGGCGGCAAAAGATATTGAACTGTACAAATTGGGCGATTTCTTTGTAAAAGCACTTGCCGACTCGCTTTGCAAAATTGAAAAAATCTATGCAAAATACACCCACACCTGCGTGGCATTTGACGGTGTTACCGCCCTGCTGAACGCCGTGCGTGAAGCGATTGCATACATCTACCTTGCATATTTAACAACAAAAGGCGAACTCGGAGTGTCCGATTTTATCTTCTATTTCGGCATTATCACAGGCTTTTCAAGCTGGGTGCTCAGCCTTGGATATTCCGTTAATCAAATTGAAACGGATTGTAACGAATGCAAGGCATACAGAGAATACATTGAATCCGAGGACACAGCCGAACAGGGCGACAAGTTAACCGAAAAATCGGTTAACGGGATTGAATTTGAAAATGTATCGTTTAAATATCCGTCGGCAAATGAACCGACGCTGAAAAACATCAACCTTAAATTCAAAAACGGTGAAAAGGTTGCCGTTGTAGGAGAAAACGGAGCAGGCAAAACCACACTCATCAAACTTCTGTGCGGACTTTATTCGCCGACCGACGGCAAAATTTTGCTAAACGGAAAAGACACAGCCGAAATAACAAAAACAAGCTATTTTGAATTATTTTCGGCAATTTTTCAGGACTATTATTTTTTGCCGATGACAATTAAGCAAAACATTACGGCAAGCATTGAATGCAACGAAGAAAAATTTGCCCTTGCACTGAAGCAAGCCGATATGTACGACAAAGTATATTCCCTGCCGAACGGTGCAGACACGCTTATGGACAGAAATGTGTACAAGGACGCTGTTGATTTTTCAGGCGGAGAAAAGCAAAAGCTGCTCCTTGCAAAAGCGATATACAAAGACGCTCCGATATTAATCCTTGACGAACCGACAGCGGCACTCGACCCGATTGCCGAAAACGAACTGTACCTGAAATACAGCGAACTGACAAACGGCAAGCTCTCGTTTTTTATATCTCACAGGCTCTCTTCAACCCGCTTTTGCGACAGAATTTTATTTGTATCAAACGGTGAGATAACCGAGGAAGGTACGCACGATGAGCTGATGGCAAAAAAAGGTGGGTACTACAAAATGTTCCAAATTCAGAGCTACTATTACAGAGAACAGGGGGTGGCTGTGAATGAGTAACATCAAGATGATATTCAAAATGTACCGTGAAATAGGAAACCTTGACAGAGGAATAGTGCCCGTTGATTTTTTCTGTGCGGTTATAACGGGTGCAAAGCCGTTTGTAAACATATGGTTCACCGCAAAAATCATAGGAATTATGACCGCAGGTGCGGACTTTAAAGGCATTTTGGGCTACATTTTAACAGCCGTTGCACTCAATTTTATACTTGATTACGCAGGAAGTTTTTTGTCCGATTTATACGGTGTAAAAGCCGATTTGCTTTTCGGCAGAGAAAACTTTAAAATGGCTGAAAAAATCTTTGGAATCGATTACGAAAAGCTTGAGGACAACGAATTCAGAAAAACCGTACACAAGCACGAAGAAGCCGGAGCAAGCAGATGGGCAAGATTTTCGTACTTTATGTGGACAAGTCAAGTGTTTGTAAAAGGCGTGTTTACGGTTATCGTGTCGGTAATAATGATAATACCGCTTTTAAAAATCGGATTTACCAAAACGGGCAACTCGTTTTTTGAAAGACCTATATTTTTGATTTTGCTTATAACCACCCTTGTGGTTATGGCTGTTATTATGGCACTGATTTCGGTTAAAATGAACAAATCGTACCTTGCCGCAAACGAAGCCTATGCAACCCTTGACAGGCTGTTTTATTCGCTCATTGACATATTTGACGATTACAAAACAGGCAAAGAAATACGAATATACAAAGAGCAAAAACTGATAAACAAAATCGCAACCGAAAAAATACTTACCGACGGTGAGAAAACACTGAAGCAAATCTCTCTACGCACGGCAAAAACAAGCTCGATTGTTGCCGTTATGGGTGCGCTTGTTGCGTTTGGTGTGTATGTTTTTATCGGTGTAAAAGGCAACTTCGGACTGTTTGACATAGGCTCACTCGTTATGTACTGCGGTGCTTTTATGCAAATAGTAAACGGCGTTATGCTGATTGCAAACACGCTCGGCAAACTTGCCGAAATCCTGCCGCTTGCACGGGTTTACTTTGAGATTATCGAATGCACAGACGGCAAGGCATACGGCACGAAAGAGCTTGACGGCACGAATTTTGACATCGAATTCAAAAATGTATCGTTTAAATATCCCGGCACGAACAAATACGCACTTAAAGATGTAAACATAAAAATCAAAAACGGCGAACACCTTGCAGTTGTCGGCAGAAACGGAAGCGGAAAAACAACATTTATCAAGCTGATGTGCAGACTTTACGATGTAACCGACGGTGAGATACTTATAAATGGTATCAATATTATGGAATACTCAAAAGACAGTGTTGCAAGGCTTTATTCGGTTGTTTTTCAGGATTTCAAGATGTTTTCGATTCCGCTCAGAGACAATGTTTGCACATCAAACGAATACGACAGAGAAAAGCTGTTTGCCTGCCTTGAAAACGCAAACATAAAAGACCGAGTTGAGGCAATGCCGCAAAAAGAAAACACCTGCATTTACAAGGATACGGACAAGGCGGGTGTGGAAATATCGGGAGGCGAAGCACAAAAACTTGCCCTCGCAAGAGCACTGTACAAGGACTCCCCCGTTGTTATCCTTGATGAACCGACGGCGGCACTCGACCCGATTGCCGAAAATGAAGTGTACACAAAATTTAATTCGTTTGTTGAAAACAAAACGGCAATTTATATTTCCCACAGGCTGTCAAGCTGTGTATTTTGCAGCAGAATTGCCGTGTTTGACAATGCCCGACTTGTACAAACGGGCACACACTCGCAACTCCTAAACGAAAACGGCAAGTATGCCGAATTGTGGAACGCACAGGCAAAATACTATATAAGTTAATTAAAATCACTTTTTACTTCCGTTAACAATTCAAGCACAGAAAAGCATTGCAAATCTTTTCTGTGCTTTTTTATTTTGCAAACAAAAGCAATATTGACACAAATAAATAATTATGTTATATTGTATATGAACGAACGGTCGTTCTGATACTAACAATATCTAAACAAATTACATATATTATTGGAGAAGAAAATGCAAACCGAAGAACAACACAGACAAAAGAAAATAGAAATTATGGAAAAATGCTTTGAATGCTACGCAGAACACGGCTTAACGGGAACAGGCGTACAGATGCTTGCAGACGCCTGCGGTTGCAGCAAAAGCAATCTATACTCCTACTTCAAAAATCTTGATGAATTGATTATAGAATCAACCGCATACTGTATGGAAAAGGTTGAAGACGATTATATGGCATTAGCACCCACAAACCCTGCGGATGTTATGCGTTATATAAAAGAAATCCCATATTGGACAGCCAAAAAGCACGGCAAAAAATACCGCCTGATGTATCAAGTCTACACTCACCCAAAATACATTGAATACGGCAAAAAATTCTTTTTGGGCGTTAATGAACGATACACGGAATACGCAAAGCAATTAGAGCCGAAAATCGGCATACCGCACGAAATTATCACACCTCTTATATTTATTCTCGTAAGAGCCAGCGTACACTATGCAATGTTTGAGGACGAATACTACCTAAAAAGTCAAATGGAAGTACTAAAGCAAAGCGTTATGCTTTTTATTGAAAAATACCAAACAACCATTTACATTAACCAGGAAAAAAAGGACGATGACAAATAAAACGACCTTTTTTGCAATTAATGAACTAAAAAATCAAAACTGAACCGACACACAAAAAGCGGAGGTAACAAAAATGAAAAAGCGAATACTCACAGGTACACTTTTGGTGCTTTGCGCCGCTTTATTGGTGCTTTGCAGCGTGCTTGCCGCAGGATGGAGCAAGGCGGCAAAGAGCAACGCCGCCGCACTGCCGGAGGTGCGGAACAACGGCACGGCGATCCAGTGGAAATACAGCGACGGAACCGATTGGCACGACCTTGTGGCGCTTACCGAACTGCGGGGCGCTGCCGGAGAAAACGGAAAGAACGGCACAGACGGTAAAGACGGTAAAGGCGGCTCTAACGGTGCCGACGGTAAGAACGGAATAACCGGTACAAACATAAAAGACGGCATTAACGGCGTTGACGGTAAAGACGGAGCCAACGGTAAAGACGGCATTAACGGCGAAAGCATAGAAGTACAAAGAGCAACGGAATACATACAGTGGCGTTACGAGGGCGATGAGTGGCAGAATCTTGTTGCGATAGCCGACATTACAGGCCCCACCGGACGGAACGGAACGGACGGAGCAAGCGGTAAGACACCGGAGTTCCGCATAAGTGAAAACACCCTGCAGTGGCGTTATGTCGGCGATGAAATATGGCTGAACCTCTACGACCTTACCGCATTGAAGGGAGCCGACGGCAAAAACGGCTCTGACGGTAAGGATGGTATAAACGGAAAAGACGGCAGGGACGGTACGGACGGCACAAACGGACAAAACGGCTCTGACGGCAAAGACGGTAACACCCCGTTTATCGGCGAGAACGGTAACTGGTGGATAGGAGAAACCGACACCGGCGTAAAAGCCGCAGGCATTGACGGCATCGACGGTGAAAAGGGTGACAAGGGCGACAAAGGTGACAAAGGTGACAAGGGAGATAAAGGCGACAAGGGCGATGCCGGTCAGAACGGCGGGTGTTCAGGATATTTTCACGCCTCAAACGGCGGCACCGGCGCTTCATTCAATCAGTCGCTTCAGTTGTTTGAAGATTGCAATTCCGGAGGGCTTTTTGTGTTGGATCGAACCAACAGAACCGTAACGCTGAAAGCCGGACATACATACAGTATTTCATTCAGCGGTTCGGTCTGCATTTCTCACGACATGGGTGGATGGTACTCGGTAGTATTGAAAGGTAGACAAGGCATTCTTAATGATACATTGATCGAAAGGTATATGAACGATGCAGATAATTCACGAGTGTGGATGCCGTTTGCATTCAACCGCATCTACAGTGCCGGCAGTGATATTGTGCTGCAATATGAATTTATCCAGTTGACCCCCGGCACACAGCTGAACGGTGCTGTCTATAATCTTACAATCATTGCTCTTGACTGAGCCGACATATACAAAAACGGAGGTAACGGAAAATGAAAAAACGAATACTCAGTATATTACTCGCCTTATGTTTGGTGATTTGTTTCTTATCACCGATGATGAGCTATGCCGATCCTGAAACACCGGCATCATCTTCTAATACATACGGTGCATTGCTAAAACCTGACACAACTCCCCCGGACGGATGGACAGAAGATGAAAGCAACCCATACGGCACAAAAAAAGGTCAGCCGTTTGCAATCACGCCGTGGTACGAGCCGATAATTTACAGCTATCGCAATGCGGAGGGTCAATCGGCGCAGGACCACACCAAAGTATACAGCAAGTGGAATTTTGGCATCAACATTGCCGAATGTACACCAAGTGCCCACAAAGTTACTCCTGTCGATAATGTTGCATTTGCTGTCGGAACAGCTTACGATCCGCTCGGCACAGGAAGAAACGACCACGCTATCTTTGTCGGTCTTTGCGATATGAACAATTCCAACAACACGGCAAAGGTCTGCTATTGGGTGCAAAATCTTGTAAACAACAAGCGTTCCGAACTTCAAAAAATAGCCGATGCTCCTAAATGGGCTTGCAAAACCCCGGGATACGGCGAACTTGAATATCAGGAATTTCGCCATTATTTTAATGTAACTGCCGGTGACTATGACGGAGACGGAAAGATGACCGCCGTTATCACCTATGTCGGCAATGACGATTTGTGGGGAATCGCCGGAACAGGTATTTCCGGAGAACAAGGTTTTTCAAGGAAATCATTTGTTAAGTCAAAGAACGACGACAACGCTTACTTTAACGGTTGGAACACAACTCTGTATGAGCGTGACCAAATCACGAAATCCCTCGCTTCCGCAGATACGGACCGTGACGGTTGCGATGAACTTATCGTGTACGCAGGTGTTGCCGAGCCGGATAAAATCGACAACAAGGACAAAGAAATCTCAAGCGACTCATTCCGAAAAGCCGTGTCAAAACTCTCGGTATACAAAGCCAAAAACGGAAAACTCAAAAGAATTAATCAAAAATCTCTTATGACATTAAACCGTGAAGATGAAAAGGCGGACGGCAACCGTTACTACGATCATATCCGCTACGGAAATCTCACCACAGGCGATATTAACGGCGACGGCTGGCAGGAAATTATTGTTGCCGGATATTACCGTGAGGTAAAAGAAGAAAAGAAAAAAGGCTTTGTTTGGGACAAGAAAACCGATGACGGAAATCTTGGCTTTGCCGTTTATTACGGTCAGAACAATTCCATAACAAATGTACAGAAGACTTCCATGAGCAGCTATACCGCAAACGGAACAAAGAATCAGGGCGTTAAACCGAAACCTGCAATGACAAGCGTTGCGATTAACGGCAGAGGAACACCTGAACAGGTATGGATTGCAGGCGCTCTGTATGAAGTTCAGCAAAACGGTGCACTCAATCTTTTGCGTGACACCGCAAGAATTGACAACTCAAGTGCCAAATGGTGGTGGTATCAAGATGTCATTGCCGGCAATTTTGACCACAACAAAGAAGGTCGTGAGCAGGTAATCGCACTTGCCGCCGAAAGGCAAAAGGGAAGCGGTTCGGGGCGCAAATTCGACCTGTTCACCGATGTTTTCTACGGCGAAGACTTCGGCAACGGCACGCTTTCCACAGCCGGCAAGTATACGGTTACGGCTGAAAAAGACGAATTTTCCAAACTCTGTCACGATGCCGACCTTGCATGGGATATGCCGTATAACTGCATATTGCTTGCGGCAGATGTTAACAAAGACGGTTTGTTTGCCCGCTACGAAGGAAAGGGCTATGGATATTCCGATGCACAGGTGCAGGCGGTACTTCAGGCGGCTCCGTATTTTTCGGAGCTTGGTGACTACGACCTCGATTTTTCCGACGGTTCAACAACATACACCTTCTCGTCCGGATATTCGGACACAAAATCCACATCACACAACACTTCTTTCGGTGCATCAATCGTTGTGCAGGGAGATTTGAAGGTGTGGAGATACGAGGCAACTCTTGGATACACCATGGACTTTACCAAGAGTACGGAGGACACTCTTTCAAAAGAATACAGTGTTTCCTTTAACGCCGGCGGCAACGATTCCGTAGTACTGTACCGTGTGCCGGCAACGACCTATTATTACTCGCTTTATGACCCTCAAAAGGGAGATTTTGACCTCAGTGAAAAAAACACCATTGCATTGATGATTCCGGGGCAACCTGTCTATACAATGCTTGACCGAGAATATTACGATGAATTTGCGGCGTTGTACAACAACACCTACAAAACGGATATTGCCGCAGGAAAAGCAAAGGCTTTGCCGCAACTGAACAACAATGTTTTGCCTGAAAATGCCGAGGGTGACCCGTTCGCCTATTGGCCAAATGACGGTTCTACAGACCCTTCGGTTACAAAATTCGCCTCGCTCAGTAAGCAGAAATACGAACTCGGTTTCGGTGCAAGCAGTATCACAAACGACTGGACGACATCATCCGAACACGCCGAGGGAGTTGAAATGGCTCACGGCTTCTCCGCATCAATGAAAAGCACATGGGGCGTGGACGCATTCAATATGGGTGTTGTGGTTGATTTGAGCTACAACAAAGCAACAGGCACGATTTACACCACAACGGAAAGCAGCGGTGCAAGCGGAACGGTCAACAACATCGACCGCCGATCACTTCTGTCCTCATACGGAATCGGCTACGATGTTTCGAGTCAATACGGCTTTACATGGGATTTCGGTATGCGTACATGGACGGCAGGCGACCAAAAAATCCCCGTATTCGGTTATGTGCTGACCAATCTTCGTGCCGCACCGCCTGCGCCGACACTTACAGGCGTATCCGTAAAGGATAACCAAAGTGCAAAAATCACTTGGGCAGCACCAAAGGCAGACTCCAGGCGTCCGCTTTCAGGTTATCATATCTGGATGCGTACAGATGACGGAGAATTTGAACGCATAACCGATGTTCAGATTCCTGCCGACACTTTTGAATATACATATAATAATTTAAAGGCAGACACTTCATATACTTTTGCGGTCACTTCCGCAAACAACAACGGAACGGTATCTACACTGTCTAACACAAAAACTTTTTCAACCTTTGCCGGAGCAGACGGCAGAGAAATTGAATTCCGCAACGACGGAAACAATATTCAATGGCGATATTCTGGCGAAGACGACAATGCTTACCGCAACCTCGTTTCGCTTACAACATTGACGGGAAAAGACGGTGCGGACGGAAAGCAAATCGAGTTGCGTGTATACAACGGATTTGTACAGTGGAAATACAGCGATGATTCTGTCTGGAACGATTTGATTGCCTTGTCCGAATTAAAAGGCGACAAAGGTGATAAAGGTGACAAGGGCGACAAGGGTGACACCGGAGATAAAGGCGACAAAGGCGACAAAGGTGACAAGGGTGACCCGGGAAAAACAGGTGCGTCGGGACAAGACGGCAAAGACGGTGTAACGCCACAGCTCAAAATAGGCGATGACAACTTCTGGTATGTTTCCTATGACGGCGGACAAAACTGGACTTCCCTTGGTGTAAAAGCCACCGGAGAAAAGGGCGACACCGGAAAATCCGGAAAACAGGGCAAAAAGGGTGAAAAAGGCGACAAGGGTGAACCGGGAAAGGACGGAGCATCCGGACAGAGCGCTGAAAACGGCGAGGACAGCAAAAACGCAGTCGGAATCACAAACGCAGAAATCAATGCCGACGGCGAACTTCTCCTCACCTACACCAACGGCACAACGGCTAATCTCGGTAAAGTTGTCGGCGAAAACGGCAAAGACGGTCTGACCCCATACATCGGCGAAAACGGCAACTGGTGGATAGGCGAAAAGGACACCGGCACAAAAGCAACGGCTGATACGGCAGTTGCCGAAAATTCCGAAAATGCCTCCGCATCAGCAACTTCGCCTGCTATGATTGCCGTTGGTTCTGTTGCAGGAACTGCCCTGCTCAGCAACTTTGGCTTAATCTTATACATTGTGCTGAAAAAGAAAAAGAGCCTTGTATAAGCACTTTACCTATACGGTAATCACACTTAACCGAATTTAAGGAGAAAAAATGAAAAAGCGAATTATATGTATCATCACGGCAATTTGTATGATTATCTGCACAATTCCGATTACGGCAAACGCAATGGATATATTTGTTGATTTTAACATTTCAGGAATAACTAAAATGAGGCTTGGCGTTGAAAGTGGCGACAGCATTGATAATGTTAAAGAAAAAATCACTAAGAAAACAAATATAGACATCAATAAACAGGAACTGTATTTTAACGGCAAACGACTCCAAAACGACAGAACGCTTGCGGATTACAACATTTACAAAGAAAGCACCATCGCTCTTGAAATTACGCCAACCGAAGTTTCATCTTCTGACGAATTAACCAAAGCCGCAAATCACGGCGGAATAATAAAGCTTAACAACAACATCGAATGCGGCGAAATTCAAATAAAAGTCAACAATTTTATAGTACTCGACCTCAACGGCAAAACAATAAAGAACAACACAAATTATTATACAATCAGTGTTGACGGAAGTGCATTCCTTGCAATTACAGACAGCGCCGTGGGCGGCAGGCTTGAAGGTGAGGTGTTGTTGTTTGCATCTTCAACCTGCTCACTTTCGGGTAATGCAAAAATAGAGAAACTAACGCTTACATCAGGCAACGAAAATTTAACAATGGACGACAATGCCGAAATAACAGGACAACTTTTGGTAAATGAGCAGTCGCCATTAAATCCCATAATTATGCGTGGCAACGCAAAAATAACCGGTTCAGCAAGATTTGAGTACCAGTCGGAAAACTCAGCAGGTTTTAAGCTCGAAGACAACGCATATATTAACGCCATATATGGAACTACCTTTGATAAAAAAATCAAAATCGAAGCAAAAGACAAAGCTGTCATTAATTATATTAAAGACTCTGTCGATTTTGAACTGTTTATAAGCGATAACGCAAAAATAGGCTCGCCGGAAAATAATTTAATTCTCCGTCATAGTAATTTGACAATAAAAGATAATGCCCAACTTATAGGAAAAACTGTGCAACATTATTACAACCCGGACAGTGTTTTTACACTTGAAGATAACGCACAAATAATCGGCGATCTTGTACTTTTTAATGACGCAAAAATGACCTTTAAAATGAAAGACAATGCTGTTCTAAAAGGTTCTTTGATTTGCGAAGATAAGAATATTTCCATTGTAATGCAAGACAATGCAAAAATTGACGGTGACATTGAAGCAAACGATAACACGGTTGACGGAAAAGTTATTTGCTCGGGCGAGATTAAAAGCGGAATATTCAACGCCGATGTTGAAAACAACGGCACAATCACGGGCGGAACATTTTTAGGCAAGGTCACAGGCAACGGCACAATTGCCGACAGCGCAACGGTAAATGTAAACTTCAACCTCGACGGCGGTACGGGCACAACGCTCCAAAAAGTTTTGAGAGGTCAAAAACTTACCGAGCCGACAAAACCGTACAAATCCGCTTACACCTTTGACGGCTGGTACAACGGAGAGCAAAAATACGATTTTGACGCTCCTGTGTTTAATGAAATCACCTTAACGGCAAAATGGACTTATGCGGGCGGTTCATCACGGAATACAACAGAGCCTACCACCGAAAAGCCGACCGAACCGACAACAAAGCCGAACAAGCAAAACAACAGCAAAAACGCCAAAGACAAAACAGATAAAACAGACAAAAACTCATTATCGGCAGGTGCAAAAAAAGATGATGCAAATTCAAACAATTACGAAAAATCTCCGCTCACGGGCAACGCATCGATATTTGCATCAATCATCAGCGCAGGCACAGGATTGATTATCCTTGCCGCAACGAAAAAAAGAAAAGACCGATAATATATCCGCAACTTTACCTATACGGTAATTACACTTAACCGAATTTAAGGAGAAACGCAAATGAAAAAGAAATTATTCAGTATTATTATTGCAGTGTGCTTGGTTATCGCCACTGTTCCAACCATAGCTTTTGCAAGCAACAGCCAAAGCACATCACCTATCAAAATAAGAGTTGCTCCAAGTGAGCACGAAAAACCGGGTTGGAATGTTGAATGGAGCGAGAGTTTTGAACAGGGCATACCGTCAACATGGCAAAATATTGACAACGACGGCGACGGCTACAAGTGGTGGAAAGTAAAAGAAGAAAAAAGTTTTGAAGATATCAATAATTCAACGCACCATGGTAATGAATCAATCCATTCAAATTCTTTTTTAAGATACGGTGGATACAATCAACAAGCATTAGAGCCTAACAACTGGCTGATTTTACCCGAACAAAATCTTAATGCCGAAAAAAATTACGCTCTTACTTTTGATATTGTAGCATTTGACGGAGGGTATCTTAAAGATAAAATCGGTATATATATTTCGACCGACGGCGGAAACAGCTACACCCAGCTCGGTGATGATTTTGATTTCACTCAAAGTGAACTTGGCGATAATGTCAGGGATGTTTGGCAAGAAGTAGAAGTTGACTTGTCTGCTTATTCAGATAAAAAAGTCACCATTGCAATAGTTCACCATAATTCCCGTGATGAATATATGGTGGTTATGGACTGTATGTATATGTGGAGCAAGGATAAACACATGCACTGTGTATGCGGCAGTGACACTGAATTTAACGGTCACGACACGCACACAGATGTTGAATGGAGTGAGTGGAACAGCACAGATTCTTTGCCTACCGCTTCGGGAAATTATTACCTTGCAAATGACATTAATCTTGCTAAAGAGCAGACTGTCAAAAACGATATAAACATTTGCCTCAACGGCAAAACAATAAAGAGCAACACAAGTGATTATGCAATTCGGGTTGACAGCAGTGCGTCCCTTACAATTACAGACTGTACCGTGGGTGGCAAACTTGAATGTTCGATTGATAACTACGGTTCGTTTAATATGTACGCAGGCACACTTCAAAACGGATATAATCTTTGTACAGAACCTGATTCAAAAATGATACTCAACGGTAATTCAAAATTCATCGGCGATGTATTTTCAACAGGAAACGCCGAAACTAAAATTGACGGCAACTCTGAATTTCAGGGCACGCTTATTATTCAAGAATTGACAAGCGACAGTCGTGCATATATCGGCGGAAATGCGAAAATCACAGGCAAAATTCAAATTTTACTATCACAGGAAAATGCCAAAATTGAAATAAAAGACAATATGATAATTGACGGTGATATTAAGTTTGATTACTTCACACTTAACAGCAACATTGTCTGCAACGGCAATATAATCAGCGGTATTTTTAAAGGTAATGTTGAAAACAACGGCACAATAACGGGCGGAACATTTTTGGGCAAGGTCACAGGCAACGGCACAATCGCCGACAGCGCAACGGTAAATGTAAACTTCGACCTCGACGGCGGTACGGGCACAACGCTCCAAAAAGTTTTGAGAGGTCAAAAACTTACCGAGCCGACAAAACCGTACAAATCCGCTTACACCTTTGACGGCTGGTACAACGGAGAGCAAAAATACGATTTTGACGCTCCTGTGTTTAATGAAATCACCTTAACGGCAAAATGGACTTATGCGGGCGGTTCATCAAGCGGTTCAACAATTGAGCCTACCACCGAAAAGCCGACCGAACCGACAACTATGCCGACAACAAAGCCGAACAAGCAAAACAACAGCAAAAACGCCAAAGACAAAACAGATAAAACAGACAAAAACTCGTTATCGGCAGGTGCAAAAAAAGCCGATGCAAATTCAAACAATTACGAAAAATCTCCACTCACGGGCAACGCATCAATATTTGCATCAATCATCAGCGCAGGCGCAGGACTGATTATCCTTGCCGCAACGAGAAAAAGAAAAGACCTATAATCGCAATCTGTTCTGTTTGCAATCTTGTAATATAATGATATAATAAAATTGCAGAAAGCGAGATGATATTGTGGCTAAAGGTAATGAAAGCAAAACTAAAAAGCTTATGCTTTTACAAAAAATTTTATTTGTAATTACAATCATATGCTTTTTTGGCTCGTTTGTTCCGTCATATTTGGTATTGATTTTGGTTGTGTTTCTTTCTATTGACGGCGGAATGTATTTTAGCGAAATGCTTGAATATATACTTTTGCTGTTTGCCGTTAACCTGCTGTATTTAATTCCGCAAGGCATAACTTTGTTTATTGACAAAAAATTCAGAAGCGTTTTTTCTGCCGACGGCAAAGCTTCAAACCTGTCTTGCAAAATAAAGCAAATAAGCAAAATATTTATAATTATATGGGCAACAGCTTTTGCAATCGCAATTGCCGCAATACTGTTTTTTTGTATTTAACAAAACGATTTATCGCACTCACAGAATTATAAAAGGCACCGCAAACTCAATGTTTGCGGTGCTTTTTGTATTTATGCTATTTAAAATTTAATGTAACAATACATTCGTGATTAACATCGGCGGCAAATTTGAACCTGATTTTTGTAGGATTGCCTTTTTGAACAACCTTTACTTCACAGGCATTATTTGTAACCTTTTTAAGTTCGTCACCGTATTTCAAAGGGTCAAAATCTTTTTCTTTACACGGTTCATTAACCGTTATTTTCTCGGCAGAAAGCAAAAAATACAAATCTCGGCACGGATAAAAAACTTCCTTGCTGTTTACGGTGTAGCTGCCGTCAAAATAATAAGGCGAACCCTCTCTAGGCACAAAATAAACAATGCCATTATCACCGAACGCATCGTAGGAACAATTTATGTTGAGCACTTTAAAATTATCGGACGAGCCAATAAAAAAATTGCCGCACGAGGTTACGGTTGAAGGAATTGTGATTTTTGCAAGACTTTCGCAAAGAAAAGCATTTTGACCGATTGTTTGCAAACCCTCGGGCAAATCAGCCTCTTTAAGCATACTGTCGGCAAACGCCCCCTTGCCTATGGTTTTAACGCTGTTCGGAATTTTTACATCGGTTATTTTGCTTTTGTAAAACGCATAATCGCCTATTTTGCAAACACCGTCGGGAATAACTGCCTTTGTGCTGTCGTTAAAACAGCAAAGCAATGTTGTTTTGTCTTTATTGTACAAAACATTGTCCTCAATTGTGTAGTATGGACTTTCGGACTCAAAGCGGAGTTTTACGGAATTTTCGTTTAATTTTCTGAAAAACGAAGTTTCAAACTTAACATATTTGCCCTCGTATTTTACGGGAACGGTAAGGATTTTGCCTGTATCGAAATTATCGGCAATACCGCTTATGTAATATCCGTCATCTTGCATACAGCCGACAAAAGACAAACCGTCAGCCGAACCGTTTTGAGCGTTATTCAAAGTTGTTGATTTGTCAACAGCTGTCACCTCGTTGATATCTAAAGCGTTATTTGAATTTTTCTGCACGGCAAAAATCACACCGCAGTAAGCGGCAATTAAAACCGCCGCAACAACAAGAGCAGCAAGAACGGAATTGATTTTTTTACTCATAACGCACCTCTGTTTAACCGAAATCATCAAGAAGTTTAATAAGTCCGACGGATATTGTTATCCAAATGCCGAAATTAACGATATTAAAAGCCGTCATCATTCCGCTGAAAACGGACAAATCAAAATGCCTGCCGAGTTTTTGCTTGATTTTAAAATCACTGTTTTCCATAGGGCAGAAAACGATTGCCAAAACCGCCTCGGTTATATTGACAAAAGGAAAGAAGCCTGTCATAACCGTAGTACCTGCCATTGAATTTACATCATCGAACAAACCCGTACCGCCAAGCAAAAGCAAGCCTGCATAGCCCATCAAAGTTGAACAGGCAAGCGAAGCAAGCAAAATAATCAATTTGAAAATAAATCTTTTTTCGTTTTTACTTCTTTTCATAATTACTCCCGATGTTCAATAAGTTTATATTCTCAGCGTGTTGAGAAAGATTCTGAATTTCGTTTTCTTGCGAACTTTGCTGTACGATGGTACCGCTTGTGAGCAAAAAACGAAAAACGCCAAAAGTGTTGCAAACTCAATGTTTGTAACACTTTTACAATCCCTCCGTCAACACTTCGTGTTGCCACCGTCTCACCTGCCGGTTCGGTCAGTGCTTCTGCATTAAAATGCAGAGGTCTCCACAGGAGACCCGCACCCTTTACACAAAGGAAGCATTAAGCGGTTAGTTTATTTTTAATGGCGTAATTCAGGGACTTTATCGACAGTCTGATATCCTTTCAGTTTTAAAATAACATATATTTATACTTATTGCAACACATTCAGCAAATATGATATAATAAGTATATATTAAGGGGTTGGTATTATGAAAAAATGGTACAAGGGCGACACGCATTTGCACACAACAAATTCCGACGGTAATATGACGCCCGAAAAGCTGATTTCGGAATGTAAAAAAATCGGCCTTGATTATATGATAATCACAGACCACAACTACAACACGATTAAGGAAAGCCGATTTGACGGCGATATGCTGATTATTCAAGGTCAGGAGCTTACAGACGAACCCGGACATGTTAATGTTTGGGGTGCAAAAGTTCCGCACGACCCGCCGCACAAACTTGACACCGTTGAGGATTACAAAAAGCTGATTGACGCAAGCCGAGAAGCCGGAGCAACAATTTCGCTCAATCACCCGTTTTGCTCAAACTGTCCGTTTTTGCTTGACAAAGACGAATTTAAATTTGACACGGTTGAGGTTTGGAACACCGTTCAGCACTCCGACAACCTGAAAAATATGGAATGGTGGCACGAACAGTTGCTGAAGGGCAACAAAATTATGGCTGTGGGCGGCTCGGACCATCACAGATATTACGGCCCCGTATCGTTTCTTGCCGTGCCGACAACCTATGTTTTGGCAGAAGAAAAGACTGCCGACTCAATCCTAAAAGCCATCCGTGAGGGCAGGAGCGTTGTTACAAACTCGCCTAAATCGAGTATGATTTACTTAACCGTAGGTTCGGCTCAGGTGGGCGACACGGCAAAACTGTCCGAAAACAACACGGCGGAAATAACAATTACAAAATTCAAAAAAGGTCACAAACTTGTAGTTTACAACAACGACAAGGTGATTTTTACCCACACGGCAGAAAAGAATTTCAAAACTTGGTCGGCACAGTTTAAAATCAAAGAGGCAGGCTTTATCCGTGCAGAAATAGATTACAACCTCGGTCCGGTATCAACAAGGGTTGTGGCATTTGCGGAGAGAACCTTCCTCGGCAACAGAGGAGTTAAAAAGACAAACAAAACAATGCCGGAAATGTTTTGGGCATTTACAAACCCAATTTGGATAGAATGACAAATTTTCATTGAATTTTTTGGCATTTCTGCTATAATATTTGTGACATTTTACGCTCGGAGCAAAACTATGACAAAAAGTGATTTTGAAAAAATTGAACAAATAACCGTTGACGAGATGAAAACGCTTGACAGCAATAACTATACGGTTATCGACATCCGTGACGAAATTACATTTACCTACGGCACAATCAACGGAGCGGTGAACATTCCGCAGGCAAAACTTGAAGAAAATCTTGACACTCTGCCGAAAGATAAACTTCTCATCATCTGTTGCAAAAGCGGCATTATCAGCGACCCGATTGCCGAAAATTTAAGACAGCACGGCTATCTTGCCGCAAACCTCAAAGACGGATACTACGGCTATATGCTGTCGGAACTCAAGGTGAATTCAAACAGGGCAAAGGACATTGAGCGAAGCATAAACAAAAAGTTCCACAAAGAGATTTGGAGCAAATTTACTGCGGCACTCAACGATTACAACCTTGTTGAAGAGGGCGACAAAATCGCCGTTTGCATTTCGGGCGGCAAAGATTCAATGCTTATGGCAAAGCTTTTTCAGGAACTTAAAAGGCACAACAAATTTCCGTTTGAAGTCGTTTTTCTTGTTATGGACCCGGGTTACAGCCCCGAAAACAGAGAGATTATAGAGAAAAATGCAAAACTTCTCAACATTCCGATTACCGTGTTTGAATCGAATATTTTTGAATCGGTTTTGCATATTGAAAAATCGCCTTGCTACCTTTGTGCAAGAATGAGGAGAGGTCACCTCTACAACAAGGCAAAGGAACTCGGCTGCAACAAAATTGCACTCGGTCATCACTACGATGATGTTATCGAAACCGTGCTTATGGGTATGCTTTACGGCGGTCAGGTGCAAACAATGATGCCGAAACTTCATTCAACAAACTTTGAGGGAATGGAACTTATCCGCCCGATGTATCTCATCCGTGAGGACGACATCAAACGCTGGCGTGACTACAACGATTTGCATTTTATCCAATGTGCGTGCAAATTTACCGACACCTGCACCTCGTGCAATCCGGACAACGCCTCAAAGCGTCAGGAAATCAAAAATATGATAAGAGAGATGAAAAAGGTCAATCCGCAGGTTGAAAGCAACATCTTCCGCAGTGTTGAAAATGTAAACATCGACACCGTAATTGCATACAAAAAGGACGGCGTAAAGCATAACTTCCTTGAAAACTACAATAAATAAAACTCGGTAAACGAAACAACCGCACTTGTCAAATTCGACAGGTGCGGTTTTGATTTAAATATTTAATCAAACTAAAATGATTGATTTTTGAGTGCTTCGCCGAGAGGCGTTTTTTTGATTTTAAGAAGCATAAGGCAAGCAACAACAGCATAGCTGACAATACCCAAAACCACCATTGTTACATAACAGCTGTTTGAAACTATGTACGGAATATATCCCGTCATCTGCGTGTAAATATACGATTTGAACGCCCAACGCAACGCAAGTGATATGAGCGGAACGGATATTAAAAGTGACGCAAGCACAACAAGCGAAGTTATGATTATATAAAGCTTGCCTATTTCAATATCCGAAAATCCGAGGATTTTTGTCATGGATACGGACTTACTGTTTTTCTCGATAATCTGCTTTGTCAATATAAACATTACAAGCAAGAAAATGACAACGCCCAGTGCCTTAAACACCTTTACAAACTCCGTCATTGACACCTGCATTTGAGTGACAACCTTGGTCAAGTCCTTTTCGGTAATAACGGCGGCAACATCATCATCGCTTAAATCATCAAGTTTTGAATTGCTGAAGTATCCGTTGAAATAATCCGATTTTTCATTAAATTGAGTGAGATAGTCGCCTCGGTTCATAAACACGGTGATTGCGGCATCATAATTATACACTCCGCCGACTTTGAACGAATAGGTTTTGTCTTTATACTGTTCTTTCAGCGTGAATTCATCGCCGGAGGAAAGTCCGAACTTTTCTGCCATTGCACTTGAAACAAGCACCTCGCCCGTCGGAATATTCTCGGTGATGTATTTGCTTTGATTTTCAACTCCGTAAATCGTTACATCATCGGTCATAAACTTTTTGTCGGTTGTTTGAAGCGAAGTCATACAGAATTTTTCGGCATCGGCATTTTCGCTTTCTGCCTCGTTAATCATAACATACTGGTATTTTGAAAGCTGATTTTCCTTAACAATATTTGCATAATCATCGAGCAACGGACCATACATTGAGCCGAACACAACGAGAACTCCGGCAAGGAATATGCCCAAGGCAAGAGTAAGATACGACGGAATATTTTGGAAGAAAATGCGAAGTCGGAACTTTGAGAAAAACGGCATTTTCTTTGGAAGTTTTATAAGTCGTTTTTGTCCGCTTTCTTTAAGCTCGCCCCTAATGAAATTCAGCGGACTGATTTTAAGCTTCTTTGTAAGCATAACAAAGTTTACAAGTATCATCAGAATAAACGGCACCACCGTTGTTTCCCAAAACGCATTCATATTCCACAGCATTTTAAATGTAGGGAGCGAATAATTTGAGTAGTAAACTCCCACAAAAACCTTTTGGAACACCGTATACCCCAAAACATTGCCGACAATACTGCCCACAAGCGTTACCGCAATCGGCAAAAACATATAGTGGCGAATCAATTCGCCCTTTGAATAACCCATTGCACGAAGCGTGCCGATAACATTTGCCTCTTTTGTGATGGTGTTTGAGGTTGTAACCGCAAACAGAAATGCAATGACAACCATAATGATATATGTCATCAGCATCATAGTCGCTTTGTCCGAGCCGCTGTCCTCTCTAGCATACATAATGGATTTGTTGGTATACTTTGCACTGTAATCCTTTATGTTGAGTATTCCGCTGTCGTCTATGCTGAATTTATCCGTAATTTTTTTAAGCGAAGCAAGGTCACGATAAATTTGACTGCAATCATAAAGCTTGGCGTCGCTTACTGCGTCAACAATTTTATAGATTTGATTGTACATATCGTCAAAATCCATATCGTCGCTTGTTTTGTAATCGTCAAGATTGATTTTAGGTGCGGAATCGAGTGAGTCCAAATCCCAATCATCGCTGTTTTTGTCCGCATCTTCAAGAACCTGCTTTAAATTTTTGTACTGCTTTTCGGTGATGCCGAGTTCCTTTGCCATCTTTGCCGTATCGTTTATACTTGCATTTCTTATAGCGGCAAAATACTTTGCTTCAAGCTGTTTTTCGGCAACATCAAATTCATCACGAAGGCTGTTTATGTACGGCTTTGCTTTTTTGTAAAGAGAATCCACCTGTGCCTGAATAAGCGGCTCATCGTATTCTTTGAGTACATTTTCAAGCGACTTCATCAAAAGTTCGCTTTTTGCATTTTCGGTTTCTTCATCTTCAACGGGAATGTTGTACTTCCACGCATAATTAATTGTTTCGTGAGCATTTCCGATTGTGTTGTATCCGCTGTCGGTCATAACGGCAACGCCAAAGCCCACGGCGTCAAACATCATATCAGCATTGCTTTTGAACAAGGCACTGTAATCGGATAACGCAATCAAACCCGAAACAACATACTTTTTTCCTTTTATTTTAAGGCTGTCGCCAACGGTGATTTTGTTATTGTCGGCAAACATACGGTCAACGGCAATTTCACTGTCCTTTGTCGGCATTTCACCGCTCATAAGACACTCTTTGTTAACCTCGTTTCTCACCTTATAAATACGCAGGGTTTTGCTTTTTTTAACCGTTTCTTCTTTATAGCTTAAATCATAAAGCTTGAGGTCGTTTTGGCTTTCTATTTTACTTAGCACTTCTTTTGACGGTCTGACATTAAATGCAAGATGACCGTCCTCTATGTTGCACTCTTCAGCCGTTGTTTTGAATTGTGCCACAACCGAATTGTCGGCAACCATAAAGCCCGATGCCGCACCGATAAAAAACACTATAAACAAAAATATTGCAACATACTTGCCTGCATCGGAACGCAAATCACGCTTAAAGCGTTTATTCAGTGGATTGTGCATTTTTGTTCACGCTCCTTACCATTCCAAATCCTTGGCAGACACTTTGTTTTCGTTTATATAATTCTTGCGAATTTCTCCGTCACGAAGCGTGAAAACCCTGTCTGCCATATTTTTTATTGCATCATTGTGCGTAACCATAATAACTGTGTTGCCGTACTTTTGGTTGACATCTTCAAGGAGTTTTAGAATTTCCTTTGAGGTTTTGTAATCAAGTGCACCCGTTGGTTCATCGCAAAGCAAAATGTCCGGATTTTTAACAATCGCCCTGCCGATTGAAGTCCTCTGCTGTTGACCGCCCGAAAGTTGTGACGGGAGTTTGTCCGCCTGGTCGCTTATGCCGAGAATTGCCATAAGTTCGTCAATGTCAAGCGGATTGTCGCTCAAATATGCACCAACCTCAATATTTTCCCTTACTGTTAAATTAGGTATCAAATTATACATTTGAAATACATAGCCGAGGTGTTTTCTGCGGTACAGAGTAAGCTGTTTTTCGCTCATAAGGCGTGTTTTTTCGCCGTTTACGGTGATTGTGCCCTCATCTGCCGATTCAATCGCACCGATGATGTTGAGAAGCGTTGATTTGCCAGAGCCCGACGGTCCGAGAAGCACGCACATCTCGCCCTTTTCAATTTCAAGGTCTATGCCTTTGAGCACTTCAATCTTGTTGTCGCCTGCACCGAAATGTTTTTTTATTCCGTTAATTTCAACAAAAGCCATATTGTTCTCCTATGCAGTTAGTCTACGCTAACTCTTTGCTTAATGGTTTAGTTAGCACCTGCTAACTCACTTTTATATTAGCACACATATATAGTTTTGTCAAATATTTTTAGAGTTGAAATAGCAAAAAAATCAATATATAATAAAAACATACTTATTTTAGAGGTGTTCGTATGACATTGCAACAGCTTAAATACCTTGTAACCGTTGCCGAATGCAAAAACATTACTGCGGCAGCCGAAAAACTGTACATATCACAACCGAGCCTGAGTGCGGCAATTCACAGCCTTGAAAAAGAAATGAATGTTACGGCATTTGTGCGTTCAAACAAAGGAATGACCGTTACCAAAGAGGGCGAGGAACTTCTTTCTTTTGCACGCAATCTGCTTGAACAGGCGGACATTATGAAAGAGAGATTTTGTACCGACTCAAACAGAAAGCCTAAATTTTGCGTGTCGTGCCAGCACTACTCGTTTGCCGTGAATGCCTTTGTTGATGTGGTGAACGAATACGACGCCGCAGAATACAACTTTACCCTGCGTGAAACCCAGACGGGCGAAATCATAGACGATGTTGCAAACGGCAACAGCGAGCTGGGAATTTTGTATTTGAGCGAAAGCAACGAGGACGTTTTGTGCAAGCTGTTTAAGAAAAACGACCTTGTATTTGAAGAAATATTTGAAGCGTCGCCGCATATTTTCATAAGCAAAAATCATCCGCTTGCCGACAAAGACTGCATAAGCCTTGAAGAATTAAAACCTTATCCTTATTTGGTGTACGAACAGGGCGAGCGAAATTCGTTTTACTTCAGCGAAGAGTTTTTAAGCGTGCTCGATATGCCCAAAAGCATTGAAGTACGTGACCGTGCAACGCTGTTTAACCTTGCAATCGGACTGAACGGCTTTACCGTAAGTTCGGGTGTTATTGACAAAGAACTGAACGGCGAGGACATCATTGCAAAACCGCTCATTATGGATTGCTCAATGCACATTGGCATAATCAAAAAGAAAAACATTATGCTTTCACGCTACGCAAACGCATATATTGAAACACTGCAAAGGCATTTGCCCATAGAATAAAGCTATGGTAAACCGCATTTTATATGTATTTCACAAAACGATTTTTATGTGATAAACTGTACTCATAAACAAACAAACGAAAGGACAGTTTATTATGAGTACAATCAAAACACCGTTTAAATATGACTTTGTGGGCAGTTTTTTAAGACCGCAGGAGGTTAAGGACGCAAAGGAAAATTACAAAAACGGAAAAATCGACAAAAACGAATATGACAAAATCATCAACAATGCAATAACAAACCTTGTTGCAAAGCAAAAGGAGCTTGACTACCACGCAATCACGGACGGCGAGTTCAGACGAACATTTTGGCACCTTGATTTTATGTGGGGATTTGACGGCGTTGAGCACAAGGCAACAGGCGGCGGAGTTCCGTTTAACGGCGAACTTGCAGTGCTTGACGACACTTACCTTGTAGGCAAATTCAAGGCAAAGGCTCACCCGTTTGTGGAATACTTCAAATTTTTGAAGCAGTTTGAGGACGAAAACACGGTTGCAAAGTACACAATTCCTGCACCGGCACAAACATATTTGCAGTTTACCGTTCCGGGCAACATTGAACTTACTCGAAAATATTACGCAACCGATGACGAACTCCTTGAGGATATTGCGGCAGGTTATCGTGATGTTATTGCTCAATTTTACGAGGCAGGTTGCCGCAATCTTCAGCTTGACGACTGCTCGTGGGGTTCGGCTCTCACCGAGGACGGCACCGATATTTTCGGCATAACCGCAGAAGAATACAAAAACAAACTTCTCAAAGTCAACAATCTTGCACTTGAGGGCAAGCCTGAAGATATGGTAATCACATCTCACATTTGCCGTGGCAACTACCACTCAACATATTTTTCAAGCGGTGCATACGACCCTGTTGCAGACTGGGTTTTTGCACAGGAAAATGTAGACGCACTTTTCCTTGAATACGATGACGAGCGTTCGGGCGGATTTGAGCCGCTCGCCAAGATATCCGATGACAAAATTGTTGTTTTGGGCTTAATCACCACAAAATCGCCTAAGCTTGAAAACGAAGAAGAAGTTATTGCAAGAATTAACGAAGCGGCAAAATATGTTCCGCTTGAAAGACTTTGCCTCAGCCCGCAGTGCGGCTTTGCCTCTTGCGAAGTAGGCAACAAAATCACCGAAGAAGAACAGTGGGCAAAGCTCAGATTGGTTAAGGAAATCGCCGAAGAAGTTTGGAATTAATTACGATAACAATCACGAATAAAAGCGGTCGGTATGTGCCGAAATATTATCGTTTTAATAACACCGTTTAAGCAAAAGAGCTATCGGACTTGATGTCTGATGGCTCTTTCCTTTATGTTAATATTATTTTGTTGCCAAAATGTTACCATTTAGGGCTCCAAAACTACCGAGAGCCTTATAAATAAGGCGTTTATCGAGTTAATAGAGTTACTCCCACTCCTAAGTACAAAACAGACTTTAACTGTTATTGCTTAGGAATTTTGACTTTATGTGCTTTAATTTGGTACAGATTATCTCAATTCTATGAGGTATTTCTGCTTTTGCTATCAAATAGCTATCACTTGCCGATATCATAACTAAATCAAAATTTAAAACTTTTTATTATTTAAAAAAACACATTTGACTTTGAAGAAGTTTTATATTATTTACAATATCGAATATCATTTTACTTTAGGCACTGCTAAATATTCTCGAAATTCCTTTTTTAAGATTTTCCACTTCTTTTTATTTTGAGAATGTTGTCGAAAAGAAATGGATGTACACAAACGATTATTTTTTACAATTTCCTGACAAACAAAATCATCTAATTTTCTAAGGATTTTTTTGTAATCTTTGTCTGTAACAACCTTTTCATTTCTTATTTTATTTAAAAAATCTTCTAATTGATTAGTCGATTTTGAACCGAATGCATCTACCATCATTTGACCTATTCGATAGAAAAATGGCAATTCTTCATTTGGAGAAATAATTTTTTCTATTAGTTGAATTTTAAACTGAAGCAAAATTTTACTTTCTTGACATTTTTGTACTATCATAAAAGCAATCAGAGCGACAACAAGAAAAATTAGTGGAAACATTTGCCATGAAAAGAACACAAAATTATATGCTTGTCCTTTAAAAAGCCATAGAATGAAATCAGCATACATTACCCAAAGTAAAATTATATTTACTACAAAAACATAAGAATACTTATGTAAAATTTTACAGAAAAGACTTACAGTATTGCATTCTTTTTGACAATAACCATCGCCACATCTTCGGGTAATATTTGGGAACTCACTATCTGTAGACATATATTTACATCGAGTACTAATCGTTTTTCCAGCCATCTTTCCCACAAGATACAAAAGAGCAAAAATTGTGTTAAATAGAATAAAGCCTGTTAATGCGATCGTAAATACTAAGCGATATGCAGATGATTCCACCATTCCCTTGAATATACCTGCTTCAAATGTAATACCACCGGAAAAAGCAAGCACGACAGCTGAAAAGATTGTAAGAGTAGTAATAGAAGATACTTTATTGTTTTCGAGCTTGTCATCTAATTTATCCATTTGCTTTTTAGCCTCAGTAGCAACAGGTCTAATATTATCAACAGCCGCAGAAACTTTGTCAATTTTTTTGTTAATCTCATCTATTTCTGCATGTTTTATGTCTGTAGATTTAGAATTACTATCATTTGGATGAATTTCAATATCAAATTGAGATTTTATAAAATTGTATCGACCAATTTCGAGTTTGATATGGTCTGAAAATTTTTTATAACTAACTGATGCGTTTTGCAAATTAGCATCATCGATATTTTGGGAAAGAAGTTCAGCGAGCCTTTTTCCTAATTCATTAAGATTTTCGCCTAATATTTCTAAAATCTCGGAATCAGGATTATTAGAAATAACGGACTGAACCTTATAAAAAATATCAGAATAAGTATGTCTATAACCGTTAGCATATATCTTTTCAAGTTTTTCTATCCAAGTGTCTAATGTAGATATATCTTTAGCAAAATTAGCATTACACAACTTGTCAATTAGTGAAATAAGTTCATCGGTTTTCTCCTGTTCTGTCACAAACGCTCACCACTCTCATAATAATTTTCGATCGACTTATATGGTATAAGCGACCTATCGCCAAAGACTTGATAGTTGTATTTCCATGGGTCTTGGGAATGTGATATGTCAACCAAATCCCATGTCGATTTTGATGCATATTTTAATAATATTTGATTAATGATAAATAACTCGTCGGAAGAAAAAGAAATAGAACATTGTTGCTTAGGAAGCACAGAGGATGAATATATCGCAAACTCATAATATACTTTCGGTATTACGGGACCCAATTGCCATGCATAAAAATCATCAGAAATAAGACGTGTATGTCTTATACGACAATTTTCACCTTGAATAAAATATAGCAATTTTTGTAATTTTAAATTCGTAATAGGAATTTTGTGCCTGTGACACCAATTAATAACATATGAAGCAATTTCGTGGGCGTTGTACATACCCTCACCTCCAAAGAAAATATTCATCATTATTTTATGATGAAATCTATTAAAATAATATATAATCATATTAAAATTGGCATTAGTAAAGAACGCATATTTATTATAAACTATTTTATAC